>MAAA01014163.1_pt1 | contig 29193 bp, 30 predicted proteins | sample 1115971 | NCBI WGS metagenome assembly MAAA01 (sample SAMN04961123, study PRJNA320927) | seawater metagenome | isolation source: sample BD02T6 sea water enriched with oil for 6 days | place: USA:Gulf of Mexico | collected 2013-07-27 | reverse complement strand
CTCTATACTCATTAGGATCTATAGGGCACCCTATAGATCGCCTTCTACCGCGCCCTATAAAATAATGAGTCTAACAAGAAGCTGAATATGGCCACGCTACCCAGCATTAAACAGCAAATGAGCACCTTAATTTCACTGCCCAGTATTAGCAGCACCTTGGCAGAATACGATTTAAGCAATGAAGCGGTAATACATCAGTTAGCCAATTGGTGTGAGACGCTTGGATTTAAAATTGATATTCAATGTGTGGATAAAGAGCGCAAAAAATTCAACCTACTAGCATCTTTGGGTACTGGCCCTGGTGGGCTGATTTTATCAGGCCACACCGACACTGTGCCCTGTAATGAAAAGCGCTGGAACAGTGACCCATTTACCCTTACCGAAAAAAATGATCGCCTTTATGGGTTGGGCAGTTGCGACATGAAAGGCTTTTTTACCCTGGCCTTAACGGCCGTGGCGAGCATAGACAAAAAGCAGCTTACAGCGCCTATTTTTATCTTGGCCACCAGTGATGAAGAAACCTCCATGGCCGGAGCCCGTGCACTGGCAACCCTAGGTTTACCCAAAGCACGTGCAGCTATTATAGGCGAACCCACAGGGTTAAAGCCCATTCATATGCACAAGGGCATAATGATGGAGTCGGTTAAGATTACCGGCCAAGCGGGCCATAGCTCTAACCCCGATTTAGGCAACAATGCGATGGAGGCCATGCACAGTGTTATTAGCGAGCTAATAGAATATCGCGGTGAGCTACAAACCAAATATAGTCATTCAGGTTTTAGTGTACCGACCCCTACCTTAAATTTAGGCTGCATTCACGGCGGCGATAACCCTAATCGTATTTGTGGACAGTGCGAATTGCATTATGATTTGCGTTTCATTCCTGGTATGCAAATGAGCCAATTACGTCAAGGCATTGATAAACGTTTGCAAAAAGTGGCCAAAAAAACCGGTACTAAAATAGAGGGCATTAGTCTGTTTGACGGCATAGACGCCTTTGCCACCGACAAAAATAGCGAACTGGTAAAACTGGCCGAAGAGTTATCCGGTTACGGGGCCGAGGCCGTGGCCTTTGCCACCGAAGCGCCGTTTTTTAGAGCGCAAAATATAGACACTATTGTGATGGGCGCCGGCAGCATTGATCAGGCCCATCAACCAGACGAATTTATGGCGTTGGAGCAAATAGATCCTATGGTGAGCTACCTTAAACAGATGATTAATCATTACTGTTTATAAGGAACAAAACAGGTACAATTATTTTTTATTTCCCCTTTAAAAAACGTTAGAGAGAAAAGTGAAGCAGGCAAAACACAACCAAGACGAGCAGAAAAACGGACAGCAGAACGCACAATACGTCAGCTGGTTTAGACAATGCTCTCCTTACATCAATGCTCACCGAGGTAAGACCTTTGTGATTATGCTGGGCGGCGATACCCTCGCCCACCCCATGTTTGAGCACATCATTCACGATCTGGCCTTGCTTAATAGTTTAGGTGTGCGCTTAGTCTTGGTTCATGGGGCACGCCCACAAATTGATGCTTTGTGCGCCCAAAAAAATATCGCACCACAGTTTCACTTAAACAAACGCATCACTGACACGCCCATGTTAGCCACTGTGCAACAAGCGGTAGGCCAACTGCGCGCGCAAATTGAAGCCGTGCTCAGCACAGGGATGAGTAACAGCCCCATGCACGGCGCCGACATTCGTGTTATTAGCGGCAATTTTGTCATGGCTAAACCGTTAGGGGTTATTGACGGAGTAGACTTTGCGCACACAGGTGAAGTGAGAAAAATTGATGGCGCCGCCATTCAAATCGCGTTAAATAATAATTCAATGGTGTTGTTAAATTGCTTAGGTTACAGCCGCACGGGTGAAACCTTTAACCTGCCAGTAGAAGACGTGGCCACACAAACGGCTATTTGTTTACAAGCCGACAAACTTATATTATTTGGTGAACAAAATTGCATCACAGATGTAAACGGCGTGTTACTTAAAGAAGTCATTACCAGCTCTATTCCGGCCCTATTAAACAGTAAATTTAATTCAAATTTAAACAGCGAACAACGCACTCAATTAACATCCGCCAAAGAAGCGGTTGATGGTGGCGTTAAACGGTGCCAGTTGATTCAACACCAAGTAGACGGCGCATTGTTAAGCGAATTATTTACGTTGGATGGCAGCGGCACATTAATAAGCCAAAGCCAGCAAGAGCAATTACGCAGCGCCCATATGGAAGACGTAGTGGGCATACTAGAGCTATTAACGCCGCTTGAAGAAAAAGGCATTTTAGTACGCAGAAGTCGTGAAGTTTTAGAAACCGAAATTAACAACTTTAGAGTGTTGGTAAAAGACAACATGGTATTGGGTTGTGCAGCTTTATACGCGTTTGGTGATATGGCCGAATTGGCCTGCGTAGCCATTCACGATGATTACCGTGGCGGTGATAGGGGCGATCGATTATTAAATACCCTAGAGACCGAAGCTAAAAACCAAGGCATAAAACAGCTGTTTGTTTTAACTACCCGTACCTCACTGTGGTTTGAAGAACGTGGATTTAAAGCCGCCAAAATTGATGATCTACCTCAGCAAAAACAATCGCTGTATAACTTTCAGCGTGGCAGTAAGGTTTTCATTAAGAAACTTTAGGTACTTGGATTCTTTATTAGACTTTTATTGATAGAACCGTTTGTCACTGAGTAGGCCTATTCTCTGTAGCATACTGACCAGCTTATCGAGATAAACGATAAGCTGAAATTTTCTTAGAGGGACTAAATACGTGTAGTTAGGCTTATAGCTGTAACGGTTGTATCTACATCAGCGTCAACTTTATGCCCTGAATAATCAACGACACCTGACGCAAAAGACTTGAACACTCCAACTTCAACCGTCGTAAAGTTAACTAAATTTATATTTAATTGGCCTCCTAAAGTAAACTCAGGATCATTACTCACCGTTATATCTTCTGGCATGTCAGTATCCGTTTTCAGTGCTAGCCCTACGAATGCTTCGAACTCCACTTTAGGGTTAAGACTAAATCTTGTTCTTGTAGAGATATCTACGCTGTGGCCACCAGAAGTCCCGTTGTTTTTAAAGTCATACTCCGCATCAATTGCAACTTCATTATATATACTGTTGCCTATAGAGGATGTTTGTACATTCATATTTAATTGTAATGAATCCCTTACGTCGTCGTCATCTGAACTACTAAAAGTTCCGAAAACAGCGTATGTTTGTTCGTCAGTTGTTTTAAATAGACCGCCAGCGGAAACATCAAAAAGAATTGCAGAGTCATCTTCACCCTCTACTTTTGAAACAGAAAAACCTAGGCCAGGGGTAAAGTCGTTTGTTGGGTTTAAAGCCATTATAAACGATATATCAGCAATGTCAGAGTCTGTTTTTTCACTTGCTTTTGCACCGGTTAATTGGGATTTCAAATCAATATCTTGGCTGCCATTTGCAAAACCTACCCTTAACCATTTATCGCCAGATTCCAACTCTGTAATCATAGTTTCTTGGGCGACGGCAGAGAACGCAGTTAAAGCAAGGGTAAGAGCAAGGGTATATTTCATAATCTATCCATGGAAAAATTAATATTAAATGTACGTCAGCATAGTAATGTACTAGCGTGCACATACTAACTTAAAATGTATTAGTCGAAAAGATGGTGCCCCCCTACTAAGGTTGGTATTAATCATGTCAGCTAACCATCCTCGAAAACAACTAAAAACAGCGATAACAACAGAGGCGTAAGTAGCGCTGAAATCGTTTTATTTTTCAGCAGCTGTAGGCACAGGATGGACCGGAAAGGTTCGTAGCCCATGGATGGGCGTTTGAACCGGGTTGCTCGATAAAATATAAAGATTGAAGGTTAAGCGAACGGACCGGCAACGGGGCGTGGGGGAAGTCCCCACAAAAGCAAACAGCCCAGGCAACACCGCTGCAGAACCTGCCCGTTAACGGGTTAAAAAACAAACAGCCTAAACAACAAGATACAAGCCTCCACTACCCTCTGCTATACTCCAACCCAATTAAAAACCACCTATACATCCAAAGAATTGAGTAACGAATATGCCAGTATACAGAAGCAAAACCTCCACCGGCGGCCGTAACATGGCCGGCGCCCGTGCCTTGTGGCGTGCCACTGGCATGAAAGATGGCGATTTTGATAAGCCAATTATCGCCGTGGTAAACAGTTTTACCCAGTTTGTACCCGGTCACGTACACCTTAAAGACATGGGTCAGCTAGTAGCCCGTGAGATTGAAAAGTCAGGCGGCGTTGCTAAAGAATTCAATACCATCGCTGTAGATGACGGTATTGCCATGGGTCACGACGGCATGCTGTACAGCTTGCCTAGCCGTGAAATCATTGCCGATTCGGTTGAATATATGGCCAATGCTCACTGTGCCGATGCACTAGTGTGTATTTCTAACTGCGACAAAATTACCCCAGGAATGTTAATGGCGTCATTACGCTTAAACATTCCGGTTATTTTTGTATCGGGCGGCCCCATGGAAGCGGGTAAAACCAAACTGTCTGAAAACAAATTAGACTTGGTTGATGCCATGATGATTGCCGTTGACGATTCCGCCAGTGACGAAAAGGTCGCCGAATACGAGCGCAGCGCCTGCCCAACTTGTGGCTCTTGTTCTGGCATGTTCACCGCCAACTCAATGAACTGCTTAACCGAAGCGTTAGGTTTGGCATTACCGGGTAACGGCTCTTTGTTAGCGACCCATGCCGATCGTAAAGAATTATTCTTAGAAGCCGGCCGTCGTATCGTGGACATTACTAAGCGTCACTACGAAGAAGATGACTATTCTGTCTTGCCGCGCAGCATTGCAAACTTTAAAGCGTTTGAAAATGCCATGACCCTAGACATTGTTATGGGTGGCTCTACTAACACCATTCTGCATTTATTAGCAGCAGCGCAAGAAGCCGAACTTGCCTTTGATTTACAAGACATTGACCGTTTGTCACGAGTAGTGCCTCAGTTATGTAAAGTCGCCCCTAACTCGCCCCTGTACCACATGGAAGACGTGCACAGAGCCGGCGGTATCTTTGCTATTTTGGGTGAAATTGATCGTGCGGGTTTGCTGCACAGCGACCTACCCACCGTACACAGCAAGACTATGAAAGAAGGCTTGGATAAGTGGGATATCGCGCGTAACCCAAGCGAAGAGGTAATGAAGTTTTACAAGGCGGGCCCTGCCGGTATCCCAACTCAGACCGCATTCAGCCAGAGCACACGTTACCCGACCTTGGATGGTGACCGTGAAGGCGGTTGTATCCGCAACCTTGAAAACGCCTACTCCCTTGAAGGTGGCCTAGCTGTTTTATTTGGTAACATTGCCCTTGATGGTTGTGTGGTTAAAACCGCCGGTGTGGATGAATCTATTTTAGTCTTCAGCGGTAAAGCCCGTATTTTTGAGAGCCAAGACTCCAGCGTTAAATCCATATTGGCCGGCGAAGTCCATGAAGGCGACGTGGTTATTATTCGTTACGAAGGCCCTAAAGGCGGCCCTGGCATGCAAGAAATGCTTTACCCTACTACTTACCTTAAGAGTAAAGGATTGGGCAAAGCGTGTGCATTGTTAACCGACGGTCGTTTCTCTGGCGGTACCTCGGGGCTGTCTATTGGTCACTGTTCACCAGAAGCCGCATCTGGCGGTGCCATTGGTTTGTTAGAAGAAGGCGATATCATTAACATTGATATTCCAAACCGCACCATTAACGTGGCATTAACCGATGAGCAATTAGCCGCCCGTCGTGTTGAGCAAGATAAAAAAGGCTGGAAGCCTGTTGAAGTGCGCCCACGTAAAGTGAGCTACGCTCTTAAGGCTTATGCCAAGTTCGCGACTAGTGCCGACAAAGGCGCGGTGCGTGATAATGCTATGTTGGACGAATAGCCTTAAAGACTAGATAGTTAAACATACAAAGGTCACTTTAAAGTGGCCTTTTTTATTGCCTTCTGAAAAGTAAGCAAGACATCGAAGGCTCCACTTTAACAGGCATCGAAGCCTGCACGCAGCTGGAATTAATACTAATGAGGTCGCCGTCAACCCATCCATGGGGGCTTTCTATGGCATCCCTGCCACAAACACCTCACTAGTATTAATCCCAACCACAGGCAAGTTTTTTGTAAATGGCCAAGACTTAATAGTCCAATTGTTTAATCGTTTGAATCAGATCAAACCACCTTTTGTCTTTAGCGCCTACAACGAGGATAATGTCCCTTCGCCCCCATCATCAACTCAATAGCCCACTATGCGCCTTGATAAATATATTTGTAAAAGCACCAAGCTTAATCGAGCACAGGCCGTGGAATGCATTCGTGACGGTCACGTAATCGTTAACGATGAAGCCGTGCTAATTGAATCCGTGCAGGTGCATGAAAACAACACCATCACACTGAACGACCAATTGCTTACACTGCGGGCTTTTCGTTATTTAATGATCCACAAACCCGCCAATACTATTTGCTCTAACGTGGATGAAGCGTACCCTTCCCTGTTTAGTGGTTTAAATCTTGAACGCACTCAAGGATTACATGTGGCAGGCCGATTAGATGCCGACACCACTGGCCTTGTTTTGGTAACTGATGACGGCCGCTGGTCGTTCGACATTATCCGCCCGCAAAAGCACTGCAAAAAAGTATATCGTGTGGGATTGTCGCGGGCCATTGATCCGGAACAGGCTGCACGACTACCTGAACAATTTTCCCAAGGATTACAGTTGCAAGGTGAAGCGGAATTAACACGGCCCGCTGTATTACAAATCATTAATCCACAGGAGTTTTTACTCACTATTACCGAAGGTAAATATCATCAGGTAAAACGCATGTTTGCCTGCGTAGGCAAACGCGTTGTCAAACTGCATCGCGAAAAAATTGGTGATGTGAGTTTGGATATTAATGTGGGGGAGTGGCGGTACCTAACGGCGGCAGAGGTGGACTCTTTTAAGGATGAGCCTTAATACAGGCACAGGACATCACGTATTAAAACCATTAGTTTTCATAGTGCCTTTTTTTCGACATGCCACCAATACCTGAATTAAGCGCATTCGTTGGGTCTAGTGCCCTATAATTTTCTGCTAGCGCGGGTTTGGCAATATAATGATGGCCCACATTATGTTCAGCTGGGTATTCAGCACCACGTTTTTCAATGAGCTCTAATAACGATTTTTTAATCGCTTTAGCATCCTCACCTTTACGCACTAAGTAATCCTGATGAAATACATGACATAAAAAGTGTCCATAATACAATTTTTTAACTAGCTTACGGTTAATTTCTTTAGGCAAGGTTTCAAACCAATCTGGATCATTACGTTTTAATGCAATATCAAGGGCAACAATGGATTCTACCACTTGATGATTGATTGATGCGTACTGTACTGCCGCCCCAGCGGCGGCAAAACGCAATAAATAGGCGGCCTTGGTAATTTTGTCACTGCACTTAAAATACTGTAAGTCGTGATTTATTTTAATATCATCTAATAAAGATTGAGTCTCTTCGTTAAGATGGCCTTTTACGGTTAGAATCAATTGATGCTCGTATTTTTTATTCAAGCCTCGAAGTTCTTTAGGTGTTTGGCTAGGAAATAACTTAGCGAATTTGTAGGTAAGCTTGTCAATAAAGCCTTTTTTAAAAAACGGTAGCCGACCACAAAACGAATCTAACTGGCGCTTTATATTAAAAAACATCGGCAGCCTGTTAGTACCCAAATATTTAATGAGTAACACGGTATCCCGGCCATAATCATCCGCCAGATTAAACGTATCACGGTGTAAATATTCGGCATAGACGGGCAAGCTAGAGGATTTTTCAAGCAGCGTTTTCCTGACGGCTTGCAATGCACTGGTTGAATTAGTGCCCAAATAAAACGTGGTCTCTTGCTCATTCTTTATAAAGGTATCAACTCGTACGGCAAACACCGCCAACTTACCGGCACAACCACTGGCTTGGTGTAGGCGTCTTGGGTCTGCATTAAAACGTGCTGGAGTATCATCCGTTGTTTTTCGAACCCAGTCGGCGTAGTCGCTGTCCGAGGCCAGCTTGTTTGTGGTTTGTACATCCTGCGATACATATTTTTTGTTTTGTAAATTACTGAGGATTTGTTCAGGCGTATCGCCTAATTCAATATCAAGGTTATTGATTAAACTTAGTGTGCCGTCTTGGTTAACATGTGCATATAAAGCAAGCTCTGTGTAAGCGGGACCGCGTTCTACCAACGCACCTCCCGAGTTATTGCATATGCCACCAACAATAGAGGCGCCAATGCAAGACGAGCCAATTACCGAGTGGGGTACACGACCATAGGGGGATAATGCTTTTTCTAATGAAAATAAACTGGCGCCAGCAAAGGCGACTATTTGATGTTGTGGTGCTAATACATGAATGTCATTAATGCGTGTGGTGTTAATGATAACTGTATTTCTATCACAGCCTTTTGTGGGTGTTGAGCCACCGGTTAAACCGGTGTTGGCAGCCTGCATTATTACAATAACATTCGCGTTTACACAGGCTTCTAAGATCTGCCATTGCTGCCAAAGAGTAGCCGGTTTAACCACCGCTAACGCTGGGCCCTCTCCTTCACGAAATGCTTTTCTAAAAGGGGCTGTCGCGCGTTCACTAGTAAGTACATTACGTGAGCCCACAATTGCCTTAAAGCATTGTGTTAATTTTTGCCGTGACAGATTGTTTAATTTAGTCATGACTAATTAACAGACGGTTCATGGGGAGTATAATTAAATAGTACACTGCGTTGTTTTTTACGCAGCATCTCTTGCTCAATTATATTTTTAGCATCAACTTTATCTAAAGATATTTTAGTTTCGCGAGAAAGGCCTCCATCGGCAATTAAAGACAAATAACGAGAGCAACACACTCTTAAAAAAGAGGTAAAGTTGCCTATGTCATGATCAGCATCGAGAGATTCAAGGTATAACTTAGTAATCAATTGATTAACCGTCATTTGATCACGAAATGACAATTCCTCTAATATATCCCAAAAAAATACTTCTAACCGAATTGAGGTTACAACCCCTTGAATCCGAAGTGATTTGGTTTTAGAGCTCCATAAGCTGCTATCAGCCTTAATGAAAAGTTGGCACATATTTATCTCTCAATACTAATTAAAGTTATAACAAGGCTACAAATTGTCGCAGCATAGCAGGGTGGGCAAGCCATGCGGGAGCGGTCACTAATTTACCATCTGTAATAGCGCCATCCATCGGTAAAACAACATATTCAGCCCCAGCCATTTCCACTTCTGGTTGGCATGTGGGGTAAGCCGATACTTTTTTACCTTTTATTACACCAGCAGCCGTCAGTAATTGTGGTCCGTGGCACACAGATGCAATTGGTTTATTACTATTTGAAAAGTACTGAATCATTTCAATTACTTTAGTATTTAAACGTAGGTATTCAGGGGAGCGTCCGCCAGGTAAATATAGTGCATCATAATCCTTAACGTTAATATCGGCAAAAGACGCATTAAGCACAAAATTATGGCCGCGTTTTTCGCTAAAGGTATGATCACCCTCAAAATCGTGTATTGAGGTGGCGATACTATCCCCAGCTTTTTTATCTGGGCATACCGCATGTACCTCGTGGCCCATAGCCAAAAGTGCTTGGAACGGCACCATATTCTCATAATCTTCGACATAATCGCCGGTAATGATCAGTACTTTAGACATATTTTCCTCACTGTTTAAATATAAAGAGTACAACCCAAGTTAGTTTTAAGTACTTAACTATCATTGGGTGTAATGATTACAACACGAATAAATAACGACTGGGTAACAAGCCAATACTACAAAATATTTAGTTCAATAATTAGCAGAATTGAACAAACATGAAGATAGAAAATTCTTTTTTAAGAGTTTTTTATGCAGTGGATTTTTATGGGTTAAAATTAAGTTATTAAAACTGTAATTTTTATGTGCGAGTGCTTAATTGATAGGAAAATGTCTTTAAATATTTAACTAAAGACGAAAATCACAATAATGATCCTGCGATCATTGCGACGACTTTGGGCACCTAAAACGCCGTAACCAAAAAGGCCGAGCATTGCTCGGCCTTTTTATTCACTAAAGAAATAGCGTATTAAAAGCTGCTGTTTGAATATACCGCTGAAGTTGTTTGCATCGGTGTAATGAACTGATTTGCCAGTTCTTTCGTTCGCTTGTATTCAGGCATGTCGCCTAGAATATAATGGCAAGCGGACAAACCTGCATATACCCCTTCGTTCAAGTCATCATTAATGTCACCATCTTCATCTATATTTGCAGTACCAATATCGTTATATATGGTTAATGCCGCTTTAGCACTTGCCTTTGTAGGGGTCGTCGTTAGAACTTTGTAAGCTTGTGCTAAACGAGGTTCTTTTTCATCTTTCTCAGGAATACGAAAGGCCATGCTTTTAGCGTGAGTGGTGAAGTTCACATCCAATAGTCGCTTGGTATCTTTAAGTATTGAAACAATAGCATTTTTACGAGAAGCGGCTTGCTTGCGTAAGGCCACTGCACCCAATGAGCCTAAGGCTAGACGCTCGGTTCTAGAAGCTGAACCTTGGATATCTTCATTATAATCTTGTTTTATCTGCGCAACATATGAATCTGTAATATTGTCATACACATTAATTTGATACGGAGTACTGATAAGTCCTTCATAAGAATAACGTGTTACTTTAACTTTTTTGCCTTCACTGTTTTTTTCTTCTGATATTTCTTCTACTAAATCAGTTTTGTAACGCTTGCTCTCTTTAATCTTAACGCTAACCAAAAGATCAGCTTCTTTGGTGTCCGTTGACCAAGTTAAGCCTTCAATGTTATGGCCTAAATCTCGTGAACTGGCGTTAATATTTTTACCTTTTAAGGTATAAGCGATGGTTTTGTGTTTGGCGGTTAGAGTGTATTCTGGTGGGGCTTGATAATTATAATTAAAACTGGTGTAGGATGGGCCCGCACAGCCCGTGCTCAAGATAGTGGCTATCAATGCCGCTGTGATGAATAACGTTTTCATGTATTTCCTTATACTTAGGTCAATTGTTTAGGTAGGCGAAATTACAATTGGCTATGCTCTATTTGCAACACCGCAAAAAATCGGCGCTATACTACCACTGTAAATAGACATTATAAAGCCTATGACTTTAAACTTATAAATGGTCACTTAACATGTATAGTTATATCCGATTAAATTTATATACATACCTGCAATAAACACTTTAAACTGCATGTATAAAAACAAGGATTACGTTGATATGAGCAGTAGTATTACATATAAATTGGGTGCGCTTTTTACTTTGATTTCGTCCGTCTATCTTGGCTTCAATTTTATCTCAACTCTGGGAATAGATGTTGTGCTTATGGAGCCGGATAATTGCCGCAAGATTGCTACATTACCCCCTGAAAGATATCGTGATTTTCGGTATTTCGCTGAAATATCATTAAAGAAAAGGGCTAAAAAATTAGGCGCAGATACCTTGTATGTACCTATTGGTTTCTCAAATATAAACGTTACTAAGGGCATGCTCACAGGCACCGCTTATTCCTGTTCTAACACATAAAGAGTGTTAGCTGGTCGCAGCAATCTTTTGAGCCACTGATTGCGTGTTTCGGCACCTTACTAAAATGCTATTACGTTAAGATGTTAATAACTTTTATTAACATCTTAACGACTTAAAATATAAAGCGTTTCATATGTGCCACTTTTAGGTTTCCTTTCCTTTTTACATTAATATCACTTCGTAATATTTAAATTTATTTTTCCACACGCTATTTTCAATTCACTTAACTCGTGTGCCTGCGCTACCTGCTATTAGGGAATACCTTCACAATATCCCCTTTAATTTCCCCGTTATCAATCAGCTTGGCATGTGTTGCAACGTTAATCCGTATTTAAATTAAGGAATGACCATGAGCGATGCAAGCTACACGCCCCCTAGTGTTTGGAAATGGGAAGAAGGCAATGGCGGCCGCTTTGCCAACATAAACCGCCCTATTGCTGGCGCTACCCACGACAAAACCCTACCTAAGGGCAAACATCCGTTTCAGTTGTATTCTCTGGCCACACCAAACGGCGTTAAAGTTACAGTGATGCTGGAAGAGCTGGTTGAGCTGGGTATCAAAGAAGCTGAGTACGATGCCTACACTATTAATATTATGGAAGGTGATCAATTTGGTAGTGACTTTGTTAGCATTAACCCTAACTCCAAGATCCCAGCCCTTATAGATAGAAGCACTACCCCGGAAACACGTATATTTGAATCCGGTGCTATCTTGCTACATTTGGCCGAAAAATTTAATGCCTTTTTGCCTATTGAAGGTCCGCAACGTACTGAAGTCATGTCTTGGTTGTTTTGGCAGATGGGAGCCACGCCATTACTAGGTGGTGGTTTCGGTCATTTTTATGCCTACGCCCCTGAAAAATATCAATACCCCATCGACCGCTTCACCATGGAAATAAAACGCCAGCTAGACGTACTGGATAAACAATTGGCCAATAATCAGTTTATAGCAGGTGAAGAATACTCTATTGCCGATATGGCCATTTGGCCCTGGTATGGCGCGTTGGTTAAAAACAAAGTATATGAAGCTGCTGAGTTTATTGAGGCACACACCTATAAAAATGTTATTCGCTGGGCCGATGAAATTGCCCAACGCCCTGCCGTAAGACGCGGACGCATTGTTAATAAATCTTGGGGAGAAGAGTCTGAGCAATTGTTAGAGCGTCATAGTAGCGATGACTTTAAAGGAAAATAGTATTTAAACAATACGTTTTCTTTAGTTTGCCATCATCTGTGATGGCAGGCTTTGTCAAACTTCGTGTGTTTACCCATTCAAACTAATCGTGTAAATTTACCCAACGCTTTAATATATCCACCACAGAGTTCTCCATGAGCAGTCCTTATCCAAAACCGCCCCAACGCATCCGTGATTTAAACGGTTTTGGCCCAAAAAGTGAAGAAATCCTAGGCAAAGTAGGCATAAACAGCGTGGCCGATTTTATGGCTTGGGATCCTTACGATTTATACAAAGAAATACTGCCCATGAAAGGCATGGGCCTTAATTCTATCTATGCCATTTTGGGCGCACGGGACAATATATCTTGGCTGGAGGTGGCAAAAACTCGAAAGATTGAAATACTGCTGCGTTTAGATGATATGGGCATAGCCCCTAAATAAACGGACTCAGTACATTTATTATCTTGGACACTTTTTAAATTATGTATAAAAAAAATATTATTGGATTATTTCTATTGATTGCGTTGTTGGCGGGTTGCGCTCAAGCCCAACCTTCTGCCACAAAAGCGTTTTCAAATTCCACCCCATGCAAGGATCCAAGGCCCCAAATGTGTACTCGGGAATATAGGCCTGTGTGTGCTAAAAAAGACACTGGGGTCAGATGTGTAAAGGCCCCTTGTCCGTCTATCCAGTGGGTCACATATGCCAACAATTGCACTGCCTGCAGTGATTCGAAAGTCACTTCATTTAAAGACGGTGCCTGCGCTAAGTAATTTAAGTGATAAAAAAAAGAAAACATTAAGCTTGCAACCAACTCGCGGTTGCACGATTAATCTTGCTTGTTATATCTACTCTCTAATATCTTGCTCTTTATATTTTAGAATGCAGCCGCCCAATATTGTCTTGAATAAACTCCAATAACACACGGCTTTTTCTTGGCATCACTCTTCCTGGATACACCACCGACACACTTTGTGCTTCTAGCGGCAGCGGTGTATGAATTTGGCGCAAGGTCCCTTGCCTCACTTGTTGTTCAGCCAAATAACACGGTAACTTCACTAAACCTAATCCTCTAATCGCCGCCACTATGCCCATCTGCTGGCTGCTCATGGTTAATCGGCCTGTCACCGGCACACTGATGGTGCCGGCCTTGCTTCTAAACAGCCAGTCATGCTCACCGGGTTGTAAGATTACTTGTGCGCTAGATAACTTGCTGAGTTCGTCAAAGCCTGCTTTTTCGTCACAATAGTCCGCACAATGCGCGCCGCCATAAATCCCTTGCGGCACGCTCATTAATGAACGTGCAATTAAATCAGAAGCGGGCAATGGACGGTCGTGCAGGGCAAAACACAAATCAAAGTCCGCGCTATTGGCGGGCAGTGGACCGGAGTAATGGCTGACGTTAAGTTTAATGTCTTTGTAGGCCTGAATGAACTCCACCGTAAGCTCACCCATGTCTTCATTAAAAAACTCCAGTGGCAATAACATGGCAAGTGAACCCCTAGGCTCCTCGCGCCAATGCTCCATGAAATGAGAGACCTCATCTAAACCTTCCATTAGCGGCTGCAATTGATCAAACAACAGTTGGCCGGCTTCGGTGGCGGTAAGGTTTCTGGGCCGGCGGTTCAGTAGGCGAATATTAAACTCCGCCTCAAGCTCGGTAAGGTGCCGCGACAAACTTGATTTAGCCATACCCAACTTGCCTGCAGCCCCCGTGATAGAGCCTTCTTTTAAGGTATGTACAAATAATTTGAGGTTATCTAGTTTCATTTATGTGCCCAGGCGACCCTTATCTTGTTCCAAATATGGAACGTTAGGTTGAGTTTATTGTGTCTAGTTCTAATTTTAAGGTCAATTACAATGACGCCATTGAATCAAACCACAGGAGAAACACATGACTCAATTGAATGTTCCTATGATTTCCCGCAGCCAATTTGAAGCCGATGTCGAAAACGGCACGGGCATCACCTTAGTGGATTTTTACGCCGACTGGTGTGGCCCGTGTAAAATGATCACCCCAGTCCTTGAAGAACTGGCCGAAGAATATGAAGGCAGAGTGAGCATAGTGAAAATCAATGCCGACAGCGAGGCGGACGTACTAGCCAAGTATGGAGTGAGGGGCATTCCGACTATGATGATGTTTAAAGCCGGCGAATCGGTGGGCACCAGCGTAGGCGCACAACCCTACTCAGCCATTAAAGGCTTTATTGAAAAGCATCTATAACGCTATTCTATTAACAGCAAGGCATTGTGCGGTGGTCAGGTAACACTGGTCACTGCACAGTGAATTAAAGAGTGTCTTTGGCGTTAGTTATGTGAATTTTTGTCAAGATTACTCTGAATTTCTTGATAACTTATTAACTTGCCACCGCCGGTTTTTTTGGCAGCTTGCAGAGCATAATTGGCATTGCTTAATAGTTTGTCCAAGGTTAAGCCCTCTTTAGGGAAAACTGCTAGGCCGAAGCTTGCGCAAACTTTTATGGTTTTTCCTAGATACTCCATAGGTTCAGAAATCTTATCAATGATCTGCTTAACCTTTAATTCGACTTTTTCTTCCCCTTCAATATCCTTCATTAGCAGAATAAATTCATTGTTGCCTGTGCGCGCAAAGGTATCTGAGGGCTGCATTAATTTGTTCACACGCTGCGCGACCTCCACTAAAGTAAAATCGCCCGCGTCCTGCCCTAAACTTAAATTAATGTTTTTGAAAGCATCCAAGTCAATGATGATGACTGCTAGTCTATTGTTAGAATCCGTTGCCCTATTAATTTCATCAGAAAAAACTTCCCTTAATGCATTACGATTAAGCAAACCGGTCAACTGGTCATAATGCGTTATTTCACTCAGCTTATTTTCTATGTGTGTTCTCTTGGCTATTTCTTCTACTAACTTTGCTTTTAGCAACCAAAGATCCACAAAAAAACTAACTTTCGTCAATAGTATTTCAGAAACTACCGGTTTCGTTAAATAGTCTGCCGCACCAACGGAATAACCTTTCAATACTTGATCGTCGTCTCGATTAATAGCACTGACAAAAACAATGGGAATATCTTTGGTTTGTTCTTCTTGTTTGAGTAACTCCGCTACTTCATAACCATTCATTTCAGGCATCTGTACATCTAACAGTATCAAAGCGATATTTTTATGACTAATGGCTGCGTGTAATGATTTGACACCGCTATTTACTTCCAGAAGTTCAACATCTAGACCTTCAAGCAAGATTCTAAGCACTAGAAGATTCGAACTAATATCGTCAACCAATAGTATTTTAGGTCGTAATTTTGACAAAAAAAGGTACTCTTTAGATGTTCTCTGTAGGTATACTCTTTAGCTATATGTAATTGAGTATAGTTGAGATTGTAAGAAAAAACGGGTTTTAATATGCTGCTTATATACGTATTAACAATAGGGAGTGGGGAACTCTTACTACTAATACATCTAAGAAATACTAGGAATAAACATATCATGAAGGTGAGCAGCAAGGCTTATAACGTGACGAGACACGCGTATCAATCTTGACCACTGCTATATTATTGAAGACGAGGCCCAGTGGGAGTTAAAAAAAGGCTTAAACGGGTAAAGTAGCCTTAATGAATAGTTAATCGAATTTTAAACGTACATCCTGTGCCAGCATTTTTGACAAATCGCTGGCGCTCACTGGCCGACTAAAGTAGTACCCTTGCAAATAATCGCAGTTCATTGATTTTAAAACAAACATGGTTTTTTCATCTTCTACGCCTTCTGCTACCACCTGATATCCCAGCAAATGAGCCAATGTAATAATAGAAAATACCATGGCACTGTCTACAGGGGATACAGTTAATTCATCAATGAAGCTTTTATCAATTTTTACAATATCAATGGGCAATCGCTTTAGATAATTGAGTGATGAATAGCCAGTACCAAAATCATCAATGGCAATGGCAATCCCTTGATCCTTCACTTTTTGAAGCGCTAGGATAGCCACTTTAACGTCATCCATAATAGACGTTTCGGTAATTTCAATTTCAATATTTTTACGCTCTATTTTATATTTTTTTACCGCTTCATTAATATCATTTAATACCGAACCGCGTTCAAAATGCCGAGGGGAGATATTTATTGCCACTTTAACGTCTTTAAAACCCGCATCGATCCAATACCTAATTTGTCGACAGCTATTATCAATAACCCACTCACTGATGGCGATTATTAAGCCATAGTCTTCTGCAATGGGAATAAACTCCATTGGGGGGATTAATTTACCGTCTTTTTGCCAGCGAATAAGAGCTTCTACCCCCATAATCGCACCATATTTTAATGACACTTTGGGTTGGTACACTAGATGAAACTCATTTCTTGCAAGTGCCAATTTTAAATCATGTTTAATTTTTAATCGATGGGATGAGAGTCGCTCTAAGCCCTCGGAGAAGAATTGAAAATTATTTCGCCCGCGGCTTTTAGCGTGATACATCGCCATGTCGGCGTTACGAATTAACAGTGAGTGGGTATCGCCATCGTTTGGCGTTAACGCAATACCAATACTGGTACTGATATATATTTCTTTACCGGCCAATTCAAACGGTTTTTCAAAAAGTGTAATGATTCGTTCGGCGGATGCACTGGCCGATACAATATGTTTCACTCCTTGCTGCATCAATACAAACTCATCCCCGCCGTGACGGCTCAGTAAATCTTCACCACGCAGCACTTTCCTAAGGCGCTGGCTTACTTGTTTAAGAAGTTCATCTCCGGCCTCATGCCCTAGGCTGTCATTAATTATTTTGAACTCATCCAAGTCTAGGAATAAAATAGCAAGACCTAGGTTTTTTCTATGATTTAGTTTTAACGCTTGCTCTAGGCGTTCACGAAAAAGGGTGCGATTAGGTAAACCGGTTAGGCGATCATGGTTGGCATTGTAGCGAGCCTCTTGTTCGGACCGCCTAAGATCAGTTACATCACGAACATTCCATACTCGCCCGATAATTTTATCTTCCACTACCCTTGGGACCGCATAACAATCTAATATTTTTTTATTTTTTAACTCTATGGTAAAACTGGCGTGTTCATCATCACCTCTGTATAAGTTTGTAAGTTCACTTTTAAACTTATTAAAGTTTTTAACAAATGGTTTTAAATTATTAAAAAAATCGTGACCTATTAAGCGATCAAATTCATCCCTTTCTAGGTTAAACATATTCAGTAGGGCTTGATTGCAAATATCCACATGACGATTTTCACGAATCACCAAAACCCCTTCGCTGCTTGAGTCTAGGGTGGCTTGTAGCAACGCAAAAGACTCTTTAAGTTGCTTTTGCGCCACACTCGCTTCATCTATTTTGGTCTGTAAATCTTGATTGCGCTTAGTGAGTTCTTTTGAGGTAAGCTCCAACGAACGCTCTAATAACAAACGATCTTCATCCGCCTGGGTATACGCGCTAGATACATCTTGTAAGACGCTTAAGTAATCGCTTTGCTCGACCTTGGCCAGCATGCTGTGACGCTTAAGTTGCCGGTTAAGCAACTTATGCCATTTACTCATACGTGGGCACCTTTGAGCCTAAGCCAAACATAATTAGCGCTCACCAATGCTAGTAATCGTCATGGTTTGATTATGTAACGTGCAGCCCACCTTATCGGTTAAAGGCGACAACTCTCCGTAAGAGTAAAAGCCAGCCATATGGACTTGTTCACCTAAAATTTGTCGCACACCTTCTACTTCTTCCTCTACCCGTTGTTTTAATACCATCTTGCGCCCCACACAGCTGATTAACAGCGCAAAACCCTGACCACTGTCTAGAGTCGCCTTTTGTGCCGCGATACTGGCTCCATCGATAAGGCGATCAAAATTAGCCCGCATCAGTCGTACATGACAGCCTTGGGGAATGTCACCCGCAAACGTCATGGAACCGGTTTTTTCATCTATGGCCAAGATAGTGCGCACCCGCTCTTCGGCTAGGGTGTCGGCACGAATACTTAACGGAAACAATAACGCACTGCCTGGCAACTCTTGCGCATGGGGGCCTAAATATTCTTTATATAGTTCAAGCGCTGAACGGCCATCTAGCTCGTATAAAACATTGGTATCTGAGCGCGTCACTAAGCGATCAGGGCCAAATGGGTCCCACCCTCCAAATGAGCTATATGCTAAGGCTAAGCTTGCGCCATACAAGCCCACCGCCACAATATGGCCCGATTTTGGTGCTCCATTAAGCCAAGTAGCCGTACTTAAAAACTGATCACCATCACCTGCTAAGCCGCCACTTACTGAAACCGATGCAGGCAGCTTTTGGGTAAGTCCACGGGCAAGGTCGGTGCCGTTTACACACAAGCCATCTGAAAAAATAAGCACGTGGCGTAACGACTCGTGGGGTAATTTCTCAGCGAGTGCATGGCCCGCTAATAAACTGCTTGCAAACGACGACATCTGCAATTGTATTGCCTGTACGCTGGCCTTGTTAAACGCCATAGACGTTAAGCTAAGGCTGTTATCACGCACTTGGTCATCCAGTATTTCACCCGCCGTTGTACAGCCGGTAATAACCGCATTAGGAAAGCTGGTGGTAAGGGTATGCAAGTGTTGCGCAAACAAGTCCGCTGGGCCAAAACACAGCACTAAGTTTGATTTCTCATCTACGCCATTCAATGCGGGCTGCCAATTGCCCCCCGGCATCCAGTAGAACTGGTCTGTTTGCATACTTTTACACCTATTTATAACCACTTAAAAGCACAGCTGTTAAGTCTTAAGATTAGACTATTTAAGGGTATTTGGCGGTTTATTAATCCTCCTTTATGGGCCACTAACGTGAGTGCATTAGGCCTTATCACTGCTGACACAAGTTGTCAGTAGTGACTGGTAAGCTAAACAGGTACTAACAATCAGCACATAAATTTATAGCTACAATTATTGGGTGCCTACGTTAATAGATGGTGACGTTAAAATTCATGAATCCAACGCCATCCTTAAGTATCTGTGCCATAAATATGACTTATCCCAATGGTACCCAAACAATTTGGCGGCGCGCGCCTGTGTTGAGCAATGGTTAGATTGGACTCAGTGCCGTTTTTCACCCACAGTGGTAGACATTGTTTTAAATAAAGTATTTTTACAGGAAAAGGGCGATGCCAAAGCCATTGAACGTGGCCTGGAACAACTGACAGAACTAACCGAAATTTTAGAACAGCACTTAACAGACCATGATTATTTAGCGGGCGCTGCACCCACCGCGCTGATTTGGCGTTGGCGTCTAACGTGTTTCATTTAGGGTTAGCGCAAGCACAACCCGACACACAAAATATTAGTCACTGGTTTAAGCGCATAAGTGAACTGAAGGGTTTTCAAACGTCGCTACCTAAAATGTAACGGCCGAGGATGTAACGAATGGAAGGTTAATAGTTAAAGAGTGGGCAGTACCCAATATTGTAATTGAGTACTGCGAATAGCCTCATTGATGCTGAGGCCAAAACTAAAAGAAGCTCTAAGCTGGTTTAGAGCATTCTTAAACAAACAATTCCCACTGCCAAATTGGCTGTATTAAAACTTAAAAGCCAAACCCAGTGACAAAGATGTGATGTCAGCCGAGTAGGCGACAAATTCTGAATGAATAGAAGCCACATTGTTTACGTTATACTGTGCGCCTGCCACATACATCATTTCGGTCTTTGTACGCGTTAGACTACTACTTAAGTTAGATTGTTTTACAGTGATGCGGTTTAAACCCACTTTTGCGTATCCATGTACCTTATTCAACAATTGCACTGAATACTTTGCATCTGCAAAAAAAGTCTTGCTAGAGATATCATAATCATCACCCTGTTTTGGTGTGATGGTGGATTCTCCTAAATTTGAGAATCCAGCCTCTAGGGTAAGCGGTATAGCTTTAAGGTGGTGACCCACTAGGACACTAAAACCTGCGGCGTTATCACTAATAACCGGCGCATTATAATCTGAGGTGGTGATATAGGCCGACACATATTGGTAGTCTGAAGCCAGTACATCGGTCATGTAGTTCAAGCTGTCATTTAATACATCGGCTTGACTAGAAGCACTGGCAAGTAGGCCGGCCATTAATATAATTTTTTTCATCATAAATCCATTTATTTACTGTAATTTTTGTAACGCTAAATCGGTAGGTATAGTACGCCTTTTAATTATAAATTTCGCTAACCTTGTTTAATTTTTGCTTTGAATTTACGTAAAAAAAACACTAATTCAAAAATTTCCAGTACTTTATTATTAGCCCGGTACTCTAAAACCTAAGCATTAGTGCACCTCGATCAGCTGTTCAACAAATTCATGGGCAGCAAGGGTCAGTGCTAAATTAGCCGGTGCCAGACGAGTAAAGTGAGACCTTAGTTCACTGATGGGTGTCCAGCGGGCAAAGCGTAATTGGCTAATGACTTTTTCAGTGCGCACATCTATGGCCTGCAGTTCCACCGCCGCTCCGCCATGATCCATAGGTACAAATAACAATATAGTAGTTAACCAGTTTAACGCAGGCGACACCGCTTCTATACGAGTAATGGCGGCACGTATTTGTATGGATTGTGAAGAGATTTTATTGTCATAATTTGCTTTATTTAACGCGATATTTATTTCGCGCGTCAAGACCCCCTTCAACTCTTCCTGCTCTTGTTTACTTATGTCATGGCCTGCGTTCACGCGCCACACAACCTTAGGTAAAGCATCGCCGGATACAACATCTTGCGGCGACTGCGACAGAAATCCCGACTGGGTCGCTGGCATAACTGAACACGCCGCTAACATGCTTAAACCTAGCCATAACACACTTATTTTTATTGTCTTTATCATTATTCCTACTCCTTAGCATTTAAATTTTAATAAGGTTTTTTAGAGCCCGCCTTGGGCCATGAATGGTAGCCTCTGCATGACCTAATCGAAATAACATCTGCACCGTTTCTTCATTCGGTATATTAAAAAACGATTTATATTCCTGTTGTAAGGCCAGCATGGCTGGGTACTCCTGCAAGACTTGGCTCATGGGATGTTGTGCCAATCCCATGGCGGTGGTTTGAAGATTAATACGGCAGTACTCTCGCCCCACTAACACTTGATCTAAACGGCTATTGCCTGCGGTCGTTAACCAGCCAAAAGTGGCGGTGGACGCGGCGGTTTTTTGTGTCATGTTAACAGCTTCAGTCCCAAAATCGGTTGGATCTTTTTCAACACTTTCACGATTCAAAAGTAGGTTTTCCACTAATATTTTTTTAATACCAGTAACCCCTGCCTGAGCCACCCCAAAACCATCCCGATAGGTTGTTAATTCTTTTGCGTTAAAACGAAACATTTTTATGGTTTCTAAATCGCGCGCCCTATCTCCCACTTCAATTTTCATGGCCTGGGTTAAAACCTGCTCAAGCTTTTTCAGGTCTCTGTGGGAGTCCAGCAACGTAAGCTTGCTGACGGCATCGGGCTGATGGAAGTCTTCTAGGCTGTTAAGCTCACCTAATGTTAGTGGCTGCTTTTGATATTCACGCTTATTAGAGTGACGTGTTAATAGCTGTTTAAAAAGTGGATCAGGCTGCACAGTTGCATCGCTGGACAAGGAAATACTGGCCACCGGTTTATTGCTCAGTTCTGTATTGCCATACATACCCGCTGGAAAATATTTAATGTCGGCTCGGTAACCTAATCCCGTGGCGGCAATGGCTAACGTTTCTAGGAAAGTCCCCTGACCTATGTGGATTTGTCGATAGAAGGGGTCCGTTTCTGGCAACAGCCGTTCTGGGTCGACATACAGATCAAAACTTAACTCACCGTTAAGCTTAATGATCCACGGCTGTTTGTTATGAGGGTTGGGGCACAAGATGGCATATGACAACACTTTTAAGCGAATATCGGTTATGCCTGCCCCCGGGCCATTCCAGCCGAAGTCCACCTGGGGCGTCGCCTCGCCACACCCACTGATGGTACTGGATAGGGCCACCGCCCCTAGGCCTAAACCTAAAATGCTAATGAAATTTCTTCGGTTGACCGTATTTGTCTGACTCATCATAAGCGCCATTTTGCGGTTGGATTACGTTAATAAATTATGCATTCCTTGGAATATAATATATATTCCAAGGAATGCAAGTTAATAAAGATTAGTTTAGGGGAGAGAGTTTTGGATCAACGCCAGCAAACACAAACACGTATTATGGTGTTATTGGGGATTATTCAGCAGCTTATGAATACCCGCCAAAATAAGCTGTTTGCCCAACAATCACTCACGACCTCACAATTTGCTCTATTAACCCACTTCACTCATAACCCGAAAAAAAGTTGGTTGATCAGTGATTTGGCGCAAGTGATGGAAATGAATCAGCCAGGCATCACCAAAACCGTCAGCGTGTTATTAGATAAGGGGCTGCTAAAAATCACTTTGGATAAAGACGATAAACGTAAACGTCACCTTACTATTACCCAGCAAGGGCTGGGTACCTGCAAAAGTATTATGCAGTCGTTGCAGCCTGATATTTCACATTGTTTTAGTGATTGGCAAGACGGGGACTTAAGCGATTTTAATGCTCAGTTAGAAACACTGATGACATGGTTTGATAATCATAGGGATGATATTAAGGGCATACCTAAGGACAGTTAATCCTCGTCTAGTCGGTAATCAATATCTAGGTGAATGCCTTTGTCTGCCGCTTCCAGCGACACTATGTTTTCGCCTTCACTTAACACAATACTGCGAGCGCCCACGTCCCCTTGCAAACCCAGCAAGTTATTTTTTAAACGCTGCGGAAATGCCACTGGATGACCTGGTTTATTATTATACGTGAGCACAACAATTTTATTGTTAAGCGTAGCGGCAAGACCCTTTTTAATTTTTTCATAGCTACTACTTTTAATGAATGGCATATCACCCAAAGCCACCACCCATGCACTGGCATTGTGGCTTGCCTGCACACCGGCGATTAAACTTGCGCTTAAGCCTTGCTGGTAATTTTCGCTTTTGTGAATGTTGAAACCATGCTGTTTATACAATTTGATTAGGGCCTCGTCTTGTGGACGCACCACGCAAATAATTTGATCTACCCAGGGTTTTAAATTTAACGCACTTAATAATCCCATGGGAATATCCGTGCCATCTTCGTGTTTTATTAAGTGCAGCATTTTATCACCGCCAAAGCGGCTACCCATGCCCGCCGCTAACACTATGCCGGTTATCACACCAACTGCTCTTCATGAGTTTTCGCTGCGCTTAATTGCGCTTTTATATCTCGGCCATTGCGCAAGGCAGTTACTTCCGCCAATATTGCCAAGGCAATTTCCGGTGGTGTTTTACTGCCAATGGGTAAACCCACAGGGCCATGTAATCGATTCACCTGTGCCGTGCTAAATCCAAAGTGTTCTACTAAGCGCATTCGTCTGGCTTTATTGTTACTCACCGAACCCAATGCCCCCACATAAAACGCATCGCTGTGCAGCGCTTGTAATAATGCCATGTCATCCACTTTTGGATCGTGAGCCACAGTGACAATCACAGTGCGATGATCGATGTGCATTTTTTCAATAATGTCGTCAGGGAAGCCAGGTAACAGTGGAATATTTTTTAGCGGCCAATTTTTTATGTACTGAGGCCGAGGATCACTCACCAACACATGATAACCAAGCGCCGGTGCCATTTGCGCTAAAAATTGGCCGGTCTCACCGGCACCCACAATTAACATTTGCCACACAGGGCCAAAAATATTGGCCCAATGACTGGGCGTTAATTGTGCCTCATCATTAGGTTTAATGGCATCAAGGCTGACATCACCATTCTTTAGCGCCACACGGCGGTAAAGAGTGGTGCGCCCGTTTATGGCATTAATGAGTTGCTGAACATGCACTAGATCATTAAACGGCTCTAATACAAGCTCTAAACTGCCCCCGCAGGGCAAACCAAATTGTTCACGCTGCGTGAGCGTTTCGCCATATACAAATTTTGTCACTTGGCTCACGGGATTGTCTTTAAGGCGATCAATTAAGTCTTCTTCGACACACCCGCCCGACACCGAGCCATAAAAGCGACCGTCATCACACACCGCCAACAAAGCCCCTACTGGGCGCGGTGACGTGCCCCAGGTTTTAGCCACACTCACTAGGGTTATTTTTTTACCTTGCTGCAAGCAAGCAAGACAACCCTGCAATACATCTAATTGCGAACTTTGCATCAAAAACTCCACACTCTAAATCACTGCCTTTTTCATAAGGCTGTGGCGGTTTTGTTTTATGGGTGTTTGAGGCACTATGCCGAAGCAAGCCCTCATGGAAGAGTTGACGGCGACCCAATAAAACAAAGCTGCCACTGTAAAGTGGCAATACAAAAAATTTAACTTAATGACAAAGGCAAACTGCGCAACCGTTTGCCGGTGGCGGCAAAAATGGCGTTAGCTACCGCGGCCGCTACAGGCGGCACACCCGGTTCACCCACCCCGGTAGGCGGCGCATCACTGGGCATAATAAACACGTCAATTTCTGGCACTTCGTTCATGCGCAGCATCGCGTAGTCATGAAAATTACTTTGTTGTACTTCGCCATTCTTTAAAGTTATTTCACCATAAAGGGCGGCGGTTAACGCAAAGATAATTCCACTTTTCATTTGCGCTTCAACAATGTCGGGGTTTACTACAAAGCCACAATTCACCACACAGGTAATTTTGTGCACTTTAATTTGATTGTTTTGCACCGACACTTCTGCCACTTGTGCCACCGAACTCATAAACGAGTTATGGCAGGCCACTCCGTGAAAATGATTATTAGGCAATGTTTTACCCCAGCCACTTTTTTGCTCTGCCACTAGTAACGCAGCATTTAAGTTAGGGTTGTTTTTAGTGTGACGTAAACGATATTGAATAGGGTCTTGTGCTTGTGCATGCACCACTTCATCCATCATGCTTTCTTTAAAGAAACCACTAAACGAATGTCCTACCGAACGCCAAAAACCTACGGGCAAACCTGGGTCCACCGTCACGTGTTGCACATGTTTATGTTGCGCATCGTAGTCTTCATATAAACCTTCGGTGCTGGATTCATCCACGGTTAAACCATCAAAGAGGCCATAACCACGTTTACTTAACCAATCAACTAATCCATCTGGCATGAAACCTGGGGCTTTTGCGTCGACCAACTGATCTAAAAAGTACGGCATGGTATTAGGGCCGGCTCTTTTCACATTCCAGCTTTGAATATTGCCGTCTTTATCTAAACCCACTTTAAAACTGGCCAAGGATGCAGGGCGATAATAATCATGACGGGTGTCGTCTTCACGGCTCCAAATGAGCTGCACCGCTAAACCACTTTCTACGGCAATGGCACACGCTTCGGCCACATAATCTGAATACACACGACGCCCAAAGCCACCGCCTAAAAAGGTGGAATGTACAGTGACATTATCTTTTGATAAACCACTAATACGCGCCGCTAACCCTTGCGCCACACCTGGGGATTGACAACCCACCCAGACATCACATTTTTCGTTTTCAATTCTTACTGTGCAGTTTAAAGGCTCCATAGTGCTGTGGGCCAAATAAGGCGCCCAATATTGGGCACTGATGACGCTTGCTGCCCCCTCTAATCCTTGTGCGCCTTCGCCTTCTTCGTGGGCATCTTCTAAATCTTGCCCGTTGAGTGCATCTTCAAACCATTTTTTGCCGGTGTCGGATGAAAAACTCGATAGTTTTTCAGGTTTAATCCATTCAATTTGCAAACTGGCCGCCGCTTGTTTGGCTTGCCAGTAACTTGTTGCCACCACCGCCACACCGTTATAAATAGTGACGATTTTTTTAACGCCCGGCATACTTTTAGCCGTGGATGAATCCACCGACTTAACACTGCCCCCGGCCACTGGGCAACGAACCAATACCGCACGATGTAAACCGGGAAAGTCCACGTCTAAACCAAACTGAGCGGTACCGGTACTTTTACTTAAGCCGTCTAAGCGTGGGCGATTTTTACCCATGTATTTAAAATGCTCGGGGGATTTTAACGGCGTCGACTCCGGCAGCTCTTGTTTAGCCGCCAGCGTGACAAACTCGCCGTAATTAAACCCTTGGCCTTTCGCAAATACTTGGCCGTTGGTGGTGGTGAGTTGTGTGACATCCAATGCCATTTGCTTTGATGCCGCATTTAAAATAGCAGCACGGGCATTAGCAGCCGCTTGGCGTAATGGTTCAAAATGCACACGTATACTGTTACTGCCGCCGGTGATTTGCACACCCGCTTCAGGATTGACAAAATTGTCGTGCGCCCCCGCATGATGTATTTCAATGTGGTTAGGGTCCACATCTAATTCTTCCGCGATAATCGTCGTTAAACCCGTATAGGTGCCCTGCCCCATTTCACTGCGCGGCATATAAAAATGGACTTTATTTTGTGGCGTAATGTAAATAAAAGCATCGGGTGCAAAACTATTTTTAGCACCCTCATTATTGGCGGTGGTGGCACACGCGGTTTGAGACAATAACGTGGGCACCCCCACCACTAAACCGCCAGCTGCAAATAAACTGTTTGTTAAAAATCCACGACGAGACGTGCTTATTTGAGTTTTGGTTGTGTTAGTACTCATGCCACCACTCCTGACGTTAATTCACTGGGGTTAAACGTTTGCACACCCACTTGGTTTGTCGCTGCGGCTTTAATGGCTTTTTTAATATTAGGGTAGGTGCCACAACGGCAAATATTACCACTCATGGCATCGTCTATTTGTGCATCACTGGGATTAGGATTGCTGTTCAACAGGGCACTTGCACTGATTAGCTGCCCAGACTGGCAATAACCACATTGCGGAACGCTGTTGTCTACCCAGGCCTGTTGCAACGTAGATAACATTTGTGGATTGCCCAAGCCTTCAATGGTGGTGATATGTTTATTGGCCACGGCCGCCACCGGTAAAATACAAGTACGGGTGGAAACACCGTCCACTATCATGCTGCACGCGCCACACAAACCCATGCCACAACCAAACTTAGTGCCTTTAAGTTTAAGGTGGTCACGCATCACCCATAAGAGTGGGGTATCTAGACTGACATCCACATCTACGCTGGTACCGTTTAAAACAAAGCTAATCATACGTGGCTCCACGGGTAATTATTTTTATGACGTTTAGAGAGTATTTACACTTTATACTGACAGATTAATGAGCGCCGCCTAAGCATGCAAATTCACACTGTATATTGGCTCATTACAACCAAGCCATCTTTATAATGGGCATTTAAGCCATGCCTATTAAAAGAATGTTGATATCACTGACGGCCAACTACCATCTTTTCTCCCATTAGCTTACTCTATGGGGTATACCCCACAGTCAAGTCTAATGGGCATTAATTCAGTAAAGATTATAGAAAGGGGCGCATATGTTAATTGGTGAACTGGCCAAAAAAAGCAACACCACTAAGGACACTATTCGTCATTACGATGAAATAGGGCTGTTGATAAGCCACCCGCGCCAAGCAGGTAGCCGTCAATACAAAGAATACAGCGATGAAAATTTAGAGCGCATTGAGATGATTCGCTTGGCTAAGTTTATGGGATTTACCTTAAGTGAGGTGGCGCAACAAATTGAAGCTTATTATGCCGGCGACATTTCAGTGGACCGTCAGGTAAGTATGTTACAAGCGCGCATGGAAGATGTAGAAAGTAAGATTAAGAACCTACAAGCGGTTAAAGCGTTTTTAGCCTATAAGATTAACTTTGTGCAAACCGAACAAACCGACACCGAAGCCTGCGTGAGCATGCAAAACCATATGGCAAATGGCAAACCTGCGGCTGAAAAGCTTGCTATTATGAGCACTACATCTTCATTTGCATTGGACACTATATGAAAAATTGGACCGTTTATTTATCTGGCGAGATTCATACTGATTGGCGGGAACAATTGGCCGCGGGCGCACAAAAGCTTAATTTACCGGTAACCTTTACTTCTGCTGTGACCCACCATGAGTCAAGTGATGCGGCAGGTGATTGTTTAGGCGCCGAGCCAAACGCATTTTGGCGTGACCACAAATCGGCCAAGGTGAATGCTATTCGTACTAAAAGCCTGTTAGAGAATTGTGACATTGCGGTGGTGCGTTTTGGGGATAAATACAAACAATGGAATGCCGCCTTTGATGCCGGTTTTTGTGCTGCTTTGGGCACGCCTTACATTACCCTGCATGACGAAAAGATCATCCATCCGTTAAAAGAGGTCGATGGTGCAGCTATGGCGTGGGCACAAACCCCTGATCAAGTGATCGAAATATTACAGTATGTTACAACCGCTTAACCTGGCCATTGAGCCGCTGCAGGCCCTAATTTGGTCGTTGATGCCACTTTATACGTAAAAACAGTATTAAAAGGACATTATATGGCGAATTAAAAGCGTCGCGCGTTGACAATGACCTAAAGCGGCCTACAATGTTAGTAGCTTTTAAGTAAGCTTGTAATTGATACACATTTCGTTGTTTAGTTCTTCTTCGTCCTGTTAGTAATAATTAATAGCAAAAC
>MAAA01014049.1_pt1 | contig 29478 bp, 20 predicted proteins | sample 1115971 | NCBI WGS metagenome assembly MAAA01 (sample SAMN04961123, study PRJNA320927) | seawater metagenome | isolation source: sample BD02T6 sea water enriched with oil for 6 days | place: USA:Gulf of Mexico | collected 2013-07-27 | reverse complement strand
TTTTTGTTACAGCAGATATGGAGACTAATTCTTAGAGAAAACTCTTCAGACAAAGTACATCAACATACGCCATGTCATATTCATGACAAAAAAGATGTGAACTGTAAATAACTATTTTACTTTTTTTGTTATCTTACATTGTATAGTTGAAAAGCTAGCACCAAAGAATGGGTTTGCTTTTTTACTCGCAAACGACATTAACGGCGAAAAGCGTCACTATAGATAAAAAATTCTGGACTGTAATGGCCAAGCGCCGCGAGATTTTTATGGCAGTCCAGTGGAAAATAAAAAAATATTAAACGGAATACGAGCCTGAGGCGCTGTTAATGGCCGTCGTACTCTGGCCTTTTATTTCTTCATAACTTTCACGTATGCCTTCCCAGCCAGCCTTAATTTCTAACAACAAACCCATAACTTCGTTGATGATATCGTTATCGTTGAGACGGTTGGCATCAAACAGGCGGCGGGTCATATAGTCGTAAAGGCGCTCCAGGTTCACGCTGATGTCACCACCGCGTTCATGATCCAGGCTTTCTTGTAGACTGCACAAAATCTCGACCACCTGGCCAAGTTTTTCATTTTTCTTTTCAATATTATTTTGTTCGATAAAAATTTTTGCCGCAGCCAGGCGAGTGAGGGCCCCTTCTAACAATAGTTGAATCAACTTATGGGGGTCTGCCTCCAAAACTTCGGTTTGCAAACTAACCTGGCTGTACTCCTTGGCACCTTTTGTATACATGCCGATTCTCCTAGTGGGCTTCTATTAATTTAACGGCAGCAGAGACTATTACTTTACGACTTTTTTCTAATTCTAGACCATATTAAATAACCGTCGCCGTTCTTTGGCATTCCTTACAACACGTCACCCTTCCCTTTTCCGGGCCTAAAAATCGGCAATAGTTTGCCCACGCTCTATTTATTAAAACTTTAAGTCTCTGATTTTTAAGCGTTTTAAAAACTGGCATGAGCCGTGCTGTGCATGTGTATCGATTAATATGTAAACACCAAGATTGGGATCAGGGAGCGCTTTATGGCAATACCAGTTCAGAGCACTAAACGGCCAAAAGTTAGCGGCCAGAAATTACAAGCCATGAAACTTCATCGCAAGAGCGCCTACGATGCCTTGCATACCAGCCAGTCGGGGGATCATAGCCCACAACAAAACAACCGATTGTTAACCCAGGCCAAGTTGCATATAGAGCAAGCGCTGGATCTTGCCATGGACGATGGCGACAGTCTCAACCTGCTGGCCAGGATTGAACTGGAACGAGGTCAGCTGAAGGCCGCCGAACAGGCTATCTATCTCGCTATTAGTGAATCCCCTGAAAATGGTGGCTACTGGTATAGCGCCGGCCATGTTGCCTTGGCAAAGCAAGATTTCGCAAAGGCACAAACGGCATTTCGCAATGCTATTGCATTTGCCCCCAAGGAAACCCGCGCCGAAGTGAGCCTGGCCTATACCCTGGCGCAAGATGGCAAGCTAGTGGAGGCGTTTCAACATTACCGGGAGTTGGCCAAGACCCAGAGCAAGGACCTACATATTCGCTCTCAAGTGGTGGACCTGGCCAGCCAAATTAAGGCTGACTATTACGACATAGAATTGGAGCAAGACCTGCTAAGTTTTCTTAAGTGGGATAAGGTGAATTTAAATCAACTGGGCACTCTGGTATGCAGTTTATTGGAATACAAATTTGGCCTTAACCAGCAAGGCACGGCCACCAACTTTGATGGAATTGCCAGTAGTCCACTTCTATTGGCTGCTCTGCGCCATACCCTTATAAAGAGTGAACATCTGGAAAAACTTATCATGGCATTACGTCATGAGTTATTAAGCCATAGCAGTCAGCGCGGACAACTTAGTAAAAATTATATTTCACTATGCCAGGCCATCGCACAATACGGTTTGCGCAACGAATTTATATTGCCTGCCACTCAAGCTGAAAATGACATGGTGCTTGTGTTAGAAAATGTCATTGATTCGGCATTAAGCCAATTTGGCTGCACTGCGCTGGACTTATCCGGAGCGTTGTTGTTAATGAGCATGTACCAAGATTGGCAAGGCTTGAACCAGTATGAAAAACTCATGAGTTTCGACACACAAAACTGGCCAGAAGAAACCTATTCACTAAAGTTATGGCACGATGAACTTCAAATTCTGAATACTTATTGCTTTGAACAGCTAACCCCAATTCCCAATAGCCGCGACCATAATGTAAAAAAACAGTATGAAAATTTCCCTTACCCTAGATGGCAAACCCTGGATTACAAAAAGAACATTAATTACGGGGTAGCGCTACGTCATGAATTCCCCCATGCCAAGCTTCCTCGCTACCTACTAGAGGACAATTTAAGCATATTAATTGCCGGTTGTGGAACTGGGCGTCATGCCATCAATGTGGCTAAGTATTTTAACGGGGTAAAGGTATTAGCGGTAGATATCAGCCAAAGCAGCATGGCCTATGCTCAACATATGGCGTTAGAGCTGGGCATCGAAAACATTGATTTTAAACTGGCTGACCTAACCAAGCTGCCTGCTCTTAGTAAAAAATTTAGCATCATTGAGTGTTCTGGCGTGTTACATCATATTCGCCACTATAAAAAGGCCCTTAGTAATTTATTGGTGAACCTTAAGCCTAATGGATTGATTAAGATATCCCTCTACAGTGAACGTTCCCGTGAACCAATTAATCAAGTTAGGGAATTATTTAAGCAAGATAAAATACAAACTGATCGACACAAGATTCAGGTTACCCGTCATGCAGTTATGCAAAGCGATATAATATTAAATAAAATTGGTATTACTTCGTCCGATGATTTTTATAGTATGAGCGGCACAGTGGATATGCTGTTCCATGAATATGAAAAACAACATACACCGCTAACAATAAAAAAATTATGCGGGGAGTTCCAGATAACTTTTCTAGGGTTTAGTAATTTAACCCATAAAACCAAACTTGATTTCAAGGCTTTTCATGGGACAAAAGCAGATTTTCTTAATCTTACACAATGGGATGAGTTTGAGGAAGCAACCCCCCACACCTTTGCTAATATGTTTCAGTTCTACTGTCAGTATCAGCCAAGACTAAAATTAAACTAATTAATTATTACTGTTAATCGTAAATTTTCAGGTAACAAAAAGTTCATTAGCAGGAAAGTAAAATGCCGCAAAACGCTGAAAAATTAACACTAAACTATGGAGGCAGCACCAGGCAAGATAGAGATAGCCTTTACTGCTTTTATCATATACCGAAATGCGGCGGCATGGATTTTTATAACAGCATGGTATTTTCCATCTTCAACAGTCAAACGGTAGCAGGCAGAGAAATAATATGCGGCAGAGTAGACAGCGAACAAGATCTAGTTGAAAGCAAAGCCGCTTTACGGGGTATAACCGCTAATTACAGCTCTCAGGTTGCGCCTATTCTTGGTATTATTGCTACACACCTAGGTTTTAAAACCCATGATAAAATGCTAAAAGACATTCGAAATATCAGAGAGGTATTAATACTAAGGGAGCCATTTTCAAGACTGATTTCTGCATTTTGTTATGATTGCATGAGACGTGATCATTCATTTAATATTAATGATTTTGAGCGCTATTTAATGGCCCATGAAAACAGAAATTCCATATGTAAAAATCTCAGTCAGGAATATATAAAAAATACAGACACTGGGTTTTCAAAAATAATCTCCCGTATCGATGATTTCTATATTTTTAGCACACTCTCAAGGCAACAACACATCATCGAAACCATACTTAAGAACCATGGCCTGGCCAACGTATTAAAAGGAAGGATCAATGCCACTTTGAACAAGTACTGCCATGACTATTCAGACTTAACCGATAAATTTTATGAGCAATTTATCAATTTTAACAAGCATGACATCAAGCTGTATAACAGGGCTGAAAAACACCCCATCGAGCCCAACCTTGAACCAAACACTCACCTTAACTCAGCGGTGACTGTATTGTTAAAGCCGGTACAAACCATTTCCCGATATGAATCTCAGGCGCATGCCGGAGAGACCGACAAAATGTCACATATACTGGAAAATTTAAATAGCTATGACAGTATCGAGCAAGTACTTTCTTGCCTTAACCCCACCGTTTAGACTGCTTAACGACTGACCAAAATAACGGGGCCGAACATTATTCGTCACCATCAACTCTTGCCTGCGGCAGCGAAGGCTTCAAACTGTTGAGTTAAAAAAAGTTCCATATTTTTAATACTGGCAATGATGCTATCGGCAGCCAAAAACTTGGCACGCAACAGCTCCTCCTGGGCATCCATCCTCACATCCAACGCCGCTTGTTCCTCTGCAATGTCTGTCAGGTCATCAGTTAAGCCACCCACCTTTATATTCAAAGTGCCAGTACCTACTTTCAGGTAGGTTTCCAGTAAGTCATTTATTTGATCGGCCAAACCAGAAATGTAATTAACCGAACCGCGATCTCCGGTGGCACCTCCCAATACTTTTAATCGGATGCCACTGGCATCATCGACTTCGCCTACCTTGTTCTTGCCCACTGCACCATCCCCCTGGCCCACAGCAAAGCCATAGGCGGTGGCCGCCGCAGCGGATACTGTAGTCATGACCACCTGGGACTTAGTGCCAGTGATATTGGAGATCAAACCGATCTTGCCAAACAGGGCTGAAGACGCATCGCTGGTGTATTCCACTTTAGTGTTATAACCCAGGCTAGAAAATGCAGTGGTGGCTTTTACCGCAGTGTCTATGGCTGTCGCTAACGCAGCGCCCGTGGCATAGGTGCCCTGTGCCACCGTCACCTCGGCGGTTACACCATTGAGGTTCATACTAAATTTCTCATTGGTGGCATCAATTACCACAGATGCACTGACGATGGCCGACTGGTTCTGAATATAGAAACCATTGGTGGCGGCGCTATTGCCGTTGGCAGCAGTGAGGTACTGGCCGCTACCGGTAGCGGTAACACTGTTGATGCTACCCGCCACATCATTGCCTTTTTGAACAGTGGTCTCCGATCCATCCGGAATGTGAATCCCCAAAGAGGAGATGGCCTTAGTGGTGGTATTACTGAAAGCGATAGTAGTGGCGTTACCCCCTATAGTGATTTCCAACTGGCCTGTGCCATTGGCGGTGTCGTTGACAAAATTCACGTTGGCGGTGATGTCATAACCAAAGTTAATGTCATCGTTGATACCAAAAGCGTCATAACCATCGGTCTTGGTTTCCGCGATCAAACCCAAATTGGCCACCGTGGTGCCGCCCAAATTAGCAATTTGGATTGAGGCGCTAGAACCAAAGGTATTGGCGGTTTTTACGCCATTTTTGGCCACCGTTTCCAAATACAGCTTATTGCTGCTGTCCCGTTTGGCCACCACATCCCCAGCCTTAAATTGTCCTGAGGCCACCAGGGAAATATCCAAAGCAGTCTGGACCGCGGTAATGGAATCGGTAGCACTGCCGGTACTGGCATTAGTGTTGACATCGACACTCATAGTGACACCATCCACCGTCATATCGAAGGTGGCATTATTCGCCCCGCTGAAGTCGATACCGGCGGCAATAACAGCGCCAGCTGTGGTTTGTGCACCACGGCCATCACTTGAGACTTGTAAATATTGAGCGTGCCCCGTGGCCACAGTGGTCATTTTCAAACCGGTGCCTGACAGGGATGCGGTTACCACACCGGCACCAAAGGCGGTATCTATGGCCGCTTGCACATCGGTGATGTTATTGCCCGAATTTCCGTTAACAATCACTTCTTTTGAGGTGCCATTAGCATTGAGCACAAACCCGGAGTTAATAGTGGAGAAATCTATATCGGTGGAAATATCACGGGTACCTACTCCCGTGGCCGCCCCCACCACCTTGCCTGCATAATTGGCATCTATGGCCAGAGCGGTATTGATGGCACTTTCCACCGCGGTGGCAATATCATTCCCCGAGGTATAGGTTCCCGCCGCCACCGAAATAATGCTTGCTGTGGTGGTCCCATCCAGTGTGATGTCAAATTGAGCCTCGTTAGCAGCAAGGGTCAGTCCGGCATCTCGGCCATTTGTTTGCACGCCATCTGCGGATTTAAGCCCTAGTAAGACATCGGAAGAAGTGGACCCTACTGCGCTGATTTCTATGCTTTTGGCCGAACCCACCGCGTTGGTGGTAAACAGCAGCTTATCATTGCTATTGAATGACGCCGTGACCAAACCGTTGAGGCCGGTGGCATCTACGGCATTTTGGATAGCTTGCAAGGTGTCTTTGCGATCACCAAACACACTGTCGCCATTTAAATCGGCACCCAGGGCATCCTGGTTAACCGTTACGGCAATGGCGGCAGCACCATCTACCTTTAAAGAGAATGTCGCATTGGTGGTATTAAAGTTAATACCAACTGTGCTCGCCACCGTTTTTGTGGACGGCACAGTACTGGCTCCCAGCCCCACCAGGTAGGCAGAACTAAGCACAGTTAAATCCGAGCTCTCATAGGTGCCCACTCCCAATTTATTGATGCCCAATGAATTGGCAGAGTTGGTATCCACTGCGGTGAAAGAGACCTCTGAGCTGGCTCCATAGGCGTTGGAGGTAATATCAAAGCGCTTGTTAGTGGAATCATAGGTCACGGATGCCTTGGCGCCCGTTGCAGATAGGGTCGAGGTGCCATTAATCTTTGACTGTATTTCTGCGGCCAAAGAGGCCCCTGTGGTGTAACTACCCTGGGCGAGGGTAAAGCTACCACTGGTACCGTCCAGATTGATGGTATAGGCATCATTAGCATCATCTATGATCACCGGTACGGCAAAGTCCAGTGCCGAGATGGTGGCTCCCTGAAAAGTACCACGACTGGCCAGTGTGGTAATATTAACGTCGTAATTACCGGCCTTGGAGTTGACGGAATCATTACTGTAGGTAATGAGGGAGTCGGTTGTGGCACCGCTGACACCAAAGATATCGATTACACTGTCCCTGTCTTCTGTCATGGCGGCCAAAAAGGCAAAGGTATTAAACTTCAGTTTAAAGCTATCGTTTTGATCCCTTTCTATACCCAGCTCGGCAAAAGATTCAAATTCCTTACCGCTGATGCCCGACACCGCACTGGCTAATATATTATTCACCCCCAACATGGCGCTGCGTATTGAGCTATCGCCTGTGAGCAACCCCGCTTCCTTTTTAACTGCATCGTAAGCGGTATAAAAATCCACACTGTCGACTAAATCATTATAAGCGGTCACCAGTTCGTCTATCTTGTCGGTGAAAGTTTCCAGATCGGCGCCTATGGTGACCGTGACATTCTTACCCACATTCGCCGATTGAATGTTCAGGGTGGTGCCAGTGATCAAGTCTGTGATGGCATTGGATTCCCGGGTGACCGACAGACCATTGAAGGTGAGTACAGCATCTTTTGATTGTTGCGGCTCCGCCAGGTTTGATGCCGTGGCCTGATTGACGTTAAAGGCGATGGCTTCCAAGCCATCGCTGGAGAGCGGTCCACTAGCAGCAGAACGAGCAACAATTTCCATACTGTTGTCTAAACCAGAGTCATCGCTAACCAGGCTTAGCTTGTAACCGGCACCGTCGAATACTATGGCCGCCGTGACCTCCAGGGTGGCATTATTGATGGCATCACGTACATCTGACAGGGTGGCATTGGCGGCTATAGTGACGGTCGCACCGGTTTTCTCTGGATTGGCAGTAAAGGTATCGTAGACAGTACCACCTGTGTAGGTAGTGGTGCCAAAGGTGAATTCCAGAACGCCACCAGCAGTGCTGACGATGGAGGTGGCATCTGTGTAGGATTTGGTGGCCAATGAGTGAGCTTGCGCCACCGCCTGCACTTCCACAGTGTAGGTTCCGGGAACGGCCGTACTGCTGCCAGTGGCCTTCAAGATAGTTTCGTCACTGGAGCTGGATACGGTGCCGCTGATGACCTTCGTATCCGTTAGATCTGCAACCACATCCTGAAAGGTGGACAACTTGCTATTGATTTCACCGAAGGCCGATATCTTTGCTTCGGTGAGTTCTTTTTTTGCAGTAATGATTTTTTCGGAACCGGCTCGATCTGCGGCGATGATCTGCTCAACCAGTTCACTGGTTAGGACGCTTGACCCTAAACCGAGTGTTTGTATGCTGGCCATGTATGCCTCCCCTTGATTGAGCTGGACAATTTAAGATTGACGCAATTGCCGTGCCTGAAACACACTTTTTTTTCATTGCTGGATTTCACGCCCTAGCCTCGGTCTGCTCGCCCAGGTCCTTCGGACACTTCACCCTGGTGTAGCCCAATAACTTGCGACTTACATTTACGGGATACATTACTTGCTGGCAGTTAAAATAACCAATACAGCCTATAACGGCCAAAATTGGATTTGCTTTAATTTGGATTTAGACTAATCAAGCATACCCAGGGCTTAATTTATGCCATAAACACAAGTGGTGGTTACTACTCAGACCAGACAGGCACAATCATTGCTGCTTTTGTGTAAATCCCATTGTAATTCCAGTGCGTGCAATATTTTTCAATTATGAAGAAACCGGGAATGAGAAATGAATAACAATATTACCTGGCACACACCAAGCGTATTAGCCTGTGATCGAATAGAGAGAATCAATCATCAACCCATCACCATCTGGATGACGGGTTTGTCCGGGTCGGGCAAGTCAACGATTGCACAAAGAGTTAGCAGGCTACTTCACGAAAACAACATCAACGAATTTGTTTTGGATGGTGACAATGTGAGGCACGGACTGTGTTCTGACTTGGGTTTTAGTCCAAGTGACAGACAGGAGAATGTCCGTCGCATCAGTGAAACAGCAAAGATATTAAATGAAGCCGGGGTCACGGTCATCTGTCCTTTGATATCCCCCTATGCGCTGAGTCGACAAATGGCAAAGGATATCATTGGAAGTCACAGGTTCATCGAAATCTATTGTGATTGTAATTTATTGACCTGTGAGGAACGGGATCCTAAAGGGCTTTATAAACTGGCCAGGGAGGGAAAAATTGCAAATTTCACCGGCATAAGTGCCCCGTACGAGCCTCCCTTATCGCCCACCCTTCACCTGGATACGGCAGCATTAAGTGAGGTTGAGTCAGGCCTTAAAATATTTCAGTATTTATTTGAACATGATGATTCCGCTCTCAACTGCGGATCGATTTAGCCTTTTGCCACTTTAAGTTATATATACCTCCCCCTCACAAGCTCACGGCATAACTAAACCACCAGCCAGGTTATAAATGGCGGGTAATGTGCTGACCATAATTTATTAATTGGTAATTATGAGCCGCCCACCCCTACTAACGTAAAAAAGCCTGACAACCATAACTGTATCTATGGAATGTCAGACTTGTATTTCAAACCAGGACACTGTTTGCACTTGGAGCGATGCCTACCCAACCTCGGAAAGCATCAGCCTGGTTACACTTGTGCTTCGAACAGTAACGAAGGTTCCTCCTCATTAAGTCTACGGGCTAACTCCAGCACCAATTCGTTAGGAATCTGTCTAATTAACTTATCAGATTCCCGGTCATAGACTTTAATAACGGTCTTGCCGCTCTCATCGTCCACCTGAAAGTTGAGAGTTCTGGCGGTGCTCTGCACATACTCATTCAACTTGGATACGGCACTTTCCACTGCTTGACTATCCGCTTCCTTTAACTCCCTGGCGACATTTTCATCCGGCATTTTATTGCCGCTATTGTCTGCCACTTTGACCTGTTTTACTTCAGCCTGCACTTTGGATTTAACCTGAGGTGCAGTGTTTAGCGGATTATGCGGCTGGGGATCCACCCTGCCCACATCTGCTTTTATATCACTCATAATTCACCTCTTCTAAGCTATGCAATTAATACTTCGCAGAACCAGAGCCTCACACCGAGGCTCTGTTATCTAGCTTATCCGAGTAATGACAACACTTGCTGTGGTGCCGCGTTGGCTTGCGCCAGGATCGAGATACCTGCCTGTTGCAGTACCTGCGTCCTGGACAGCTCGGCGGTTTCGGCCGCGAAGTCCGCATCCTGAATTCGCGAGTTCGCTGCCGCCAGGTTATTGGATGTCACCGACAGGTTATTCACGGTTGAGTCCAGTCTGTTTTGGATCGCACCCAAGTTTGCCCGCTGGCTCGCTACCGAGCCGATGGCATTATCCAGAGCCTTGATGGCCAATTCGGCCCCGGCCACTGTGGTGATATCCAGATCGGCCAAGCGTGTGCCCGCCTCGGTGGAGCCATAATCCCCCACCCTGAAGCCAAGTTCCTCGAGGGCGGCGGCCCCGTTGGCACCTGCTGTCACACTGATGGTACCCGGGCCATCCAATGTCACTGTACTGTAGGTGGTCTGTGCCGTGGCGGCAAAGGTTGCCCCCCCTGCGATGTCCGCCTCAGCCACATTAAGTCCCAGGGCAGCACCGGTTAAGCCCTCAAATGAACCACTGGACTCGGCAGCGGATTTGGCCGAGTTGTTAATGACCACACTGATATTACGACCATCAGCCGCCTCCAGGGTGATCCCCTTCCCATCATCTATAGCCGTGACCCCGGTTTGCCCGGTGATGGCGTTGATGGCGGCTATGGTGGCAGCCCTGTCATCAGCACCGCCGTTGGCACCATTGGTGGTAATAGTAGAGGTTTCCACATTATTTATGTAGATGGAGCCCTGTTGAGGTGTATCGGCTGGCGTGGTGGCCACCTGTGTGCCCCCAGCCAATGAGGTTGTATTCACCGTGGCTTTGATGCCGGTGGAATCAGATACCCTATTAATAGCTGCCGCTGTGGCGATACCACTGGCCTGCTTGTCACTAGACAGTGCAGTGCTATTGGAGGCTGTATCATCACTGGCTTTGGCCGATTCTATGGCCACCCCGTTGAGCACCAAATCTCCTGAGTCCAACCCATTGGGGGTGCTTACCCCATCCACTGCCACATCAGACTTCTGATAATCCAGCAAACCTGCCTGACGGCTAAAGCTTGCTGTGGCGGTGTTATTAGAGAGGATTTCGACACTGGAGTTTGTCCCCACCAAATCTGAAGTAATGGTCACAAACCCTTCTGTATTGGTGGTTATGCTCACCCGGCCGGTTTGACCTGCATCCGATAAGGAGTCGTTAATTTCTTGCTGAACAAAGGCCAGAGCCGCGACCGCATTACCTATGGTGGTGGTGCCGATAATGGCATCTATGGTCTCGCCACCGTCGATACTGATGCGCAAGGTTTCACCGGTAATGATGCCCACTTCCGCCAGTAGGACGGTACTGAAGGCCGTTCCCGGCGCACCTACGGAAAGGTCACCCACCCCGGTCAGTACCGCCTGCGTGCCTATGGCACCGGAAGCCCCAGTCCCCTGGAGATTGTTATGCAAGCCCAGTATGGTGATTTCTTCATCGAAGTTACCTGTGGTCACCACGGCCGATATGGTCACATCTGAGACCGTTCCCTTGGAATTGGACTCAATCACCAGCTGGTTATCCGTGTTCAACGACAGATTCACAGAGGCCGATTGACCATCACTGGTTAGGGCTGTGTTGATCTGCCCTTCCAGAGCCGTTAGGTAGTTGCTGACACTGTCTAGCTCACTTTGCGTGGCCGCATAAGAGACAGATATGGACACCACATTGCCGCCATCAACCGCAATACTAAAGGCTATGGTGTCGGTGGCCAATGACGTTATCAGAGTATCGTCCAGGCCTCCGGTGGAGGTTTTTTCGCCCACCGCAGAACCGGATGTGGCTATGGCACCAGAAACAGATTGAGACTGGCTGGAGGCAAAGGCTTGGCCAGCCTCAAATGAGCCACTTTGCAAACCAGAACTTTCAAGGCTTCCACTACCAGCGGTCACGTCTATAGCTTCACCGTTGACCGATCTAAGTGTTAACGAGCCCTCATAGGTTTGTGAGGCGTTTTCTACCCCGGCCGCCCCCACATGCCCATTGGTGGCAAAGGCGCCGGCGGTATTGGTGATAATCCCCACCTCTATGGCCCCGGTACCTGCGGTAGTGATACGAACGGATGAATCCGTACCTTCTTCATCGGATTCAATTTGCAAGCGGTAACCGTCAGTAATGCTCACGGTGACTCGGCCGGCCTGTCCATCCGATATGAGCTGAGCATTAATGGCGTTTTGCACCTTAACCGCATAGGCGTCTGACTTGGCCACCAGAGTGCCGCCCAGGGTACCCAGGGCCGTTAACTCACCTGTGACCGTCACCGTCACGGCGATGCCACCGTCTATTTGAATGGAGAATGTGGCATCACCTGCTGTGACCGTACCTGCTAGGGCACCACCACTGTTGGTGGCTAAACCAAAGGATGATATGTAGGTACCCTTGGTATTTTCACCACCGTCGGAGCCTTTATCACTTAAGTACACCGCATCCAAATCGGCGATGGTAAACGATGTACCCATGGCGTTACTGGTGGTGGCGATGCCCAGGATATCGAATAAATCCACTTCACCGGCTACTGCACCAGATACCACGGATGAGATTGTCAATGCTGAACCAGCACCCACCTTATCTGAGGAAATGCTAATGATGTTATTGCTAGAAGAAACCGTTACACCAACATCCAGGCCATTGGCTGAGATAGCGGTATTGATGGAACTTTGCAAGCTGCTGACGATGCCGGCCAAATCACCACCAGTACCACTTAGCGTTACGGTAATGGCCTCTTCACCATCTATGGCCAGTAAGAAAGTGGATTCTGGTGACAGAGTCTGGAAGGCAACCGTTGAGGCCACCCCGGTAATGGTGGCAGAGCTGGCGGTGGCACCCGTACTATCGCCCGACCCACCTACTGTTAGGCCGGTGGCTGAGGCCGTTACTCCGGCTGCGTATTTATTACCGGTTGAGTCAAACTTGTCATAACGTAGTTCGATATTGCGGCCATCTTTGGCTTCCAAGGCGATGCCTGAGCCATCAGTGCCCGAATCCACGGCCACCACACCGGTTTGAGAAGAAACCGCATTCACCGCCTGAATCACGGCAGCCCTATCGGCCGCGGTGTCTACTCCACCTGTGGCAATGTTGATAGAGACACCATTTAAGGTAACAGAGCCATTAGTGGTGGCCGCTGTTTGAGCCGTACCAGCCGCCACATTGGTATTAATTTCAGCCGCAACCCCGGTGCTGGTGGTCTGAGCATTAATGGCCGCAGCTTTGGCGATGGCAGAGCGATCAGCTCCAGAGGTTGATGAGGTATCATTAGTGGCCGATGAAGCCGCTATGGCCTGACCATTTATAACCAGGTCACCGTTGGCCAAGGCCGAATCGGTACCCAGTGCAGAGATACCCGCCTCTTGACCGGCTCCCAGCTTGTCTGCGGTTAATTCAGCGATGCTCACATCTACAGTTTGGCCGGCATTTGCACCAATCTGGAAGCTCGCATTAAATGAGCCATCGAGTAATTTACGGCCGTTGAAATCTGTCTCTTCTGCGGTACGAGTCACCTCAGCTAATAGCTGATCCACTTCCGCCTGTAGTGCCTGACGGTCAACATCTGAGTTGGTGGCATTGGCTGACTGCACCGCCAGTTCACGAATACGTTGCAGGTTATCGTTCATGGTGCCCAAGGCACCTTCAGCGGTTTGCGCCAGAGAAATACCATCACCAGCATTTCGCACCGCCACATTCAAACCTCGAATTTGGGAGTTAAAACGAGTGGAGATGGCCAAACCCGCAGCATCATCTTTTGCGCTGTTGATTCTCAAACCGGAGGACAGGCGTTGCAGTGCCTGTTGGTTGGCGCTTTGAGATTTGTTTAAGTTTCGTTGCGCGGTTAATGACGCAATGTTGGTATTAATAATCTGTGGCATAACACTTCTCCTTGTAACCGCCGTATGGCAGCAACACCGCTTTTGGGCATTAAATTCTGTTCACATAAATTAACGGCCCGAGGAGAAATAACTTAATTAAGTTTTTATACTCTTTAGGAATTAACAAAACTCCAATATTACATTTTGAAATAAGTATGGCTTTAATGGGCCATTTACCTAAGTCTGATTGGCATATTCAATGCTTCCTTTAAGGAAATCCCCACTATTTAATAAGGCAGCACTATGGAAACAGTTATGGATAGGCAAGAAGCCCAAATCAGGAAGTTACAAGCTGCGCAAACATTAAAAGAAAAAAACCTGGCTTTTTTTAAGAAGTTTCACCCTGGTATCTACAATACTTTTGCGGAGTATGTATTGGATGAGTTTAAAGTCAGCTTAAATACCGAAATTGATCAATTGGATATTCTTTATCAGGGAGAATCCATCTATAACAATAGACCCATAGCCGAAGCCAAGGAAGTCATTGCCGAATTTGAATCAAAATTTCAACCTGGCCACGCCCTAAAAACCATTAGCCCTCCATTTGAATCATATATGCATCCAAGATTTTTTCACCAAAGGTGTGATGACTTAATAAAGAGCTCTCCCATTGTCCCTGGAAGCTTTATGCACTACACGGTTCCGGATTTTTATCCAATCATGATTTTCACCGGTGTTGGATCTGGGTATCACCTGGAAATGTTTTTAAAAAAATACGACGTAATTAACGCCGTGATCATAGAACCCAATCCTGATCTATTCGCCTGCTCCTTGTACCTCATTGACTGGGAGCCCATTTGTAAACCGTTTTTAACTAATAAAGAGCGCAATATTCACTTTATTATTGGCCCATTTGAAGAGGAAGACCATATTTCATCCTTGTTAATGGGTTATCTAATTTGCCACTGTCCGCTATATCCCCTCACTACCTTGTTCATAAATCATAAATCGTTGGACCTGTATAAACGTGTGACGGCGAAAATTAACAAAGATACCAATGCCTTTGTGAGCGTATGGGGGTACTACGATGATGAAGTGAATCAGATTAACAACTGCCTGCATAATTTACACTTGGGTATTCCTATAATAAAGAAGAACAAAAGCGAGTTTCTGGACCTTCCAATATTTATTGTGGGCGCAGGACCTTCATTGGATGACCGTATTGAAATGCTTAAAGAGTACCAGGGCAAGGCCCTTATTGTGAGTTGCGGCACCGCCATTCACTGCCTGTATAAACACGGTATTAAGCCGGATATTCAATTCGAGCTGGAGTCGGATCAGTGTACGGTTGCCTCCCTGGATGAATTGAATGACCCCGAATGGATACGATCCATCCCCATGATGGGGCCGTCTCAATTGGCCCCAAGACTATACAAGCTGGCCGACAAAAAGGTGATTTTCTTCAAGGGTGAAAGCGTCACCAGCATGCTGTTTGGAGATGAGGATTCATCTGTCTACAGGGCCACCCCAACCTGTACTAACGGCGCCGTGGGTGTATTTTGCCACTGGGGCTTTAAACGTATCTTCTTGTTTGGCTTGGACTTTGGTTACAAGGACGTTAACAACCATCATGCCAGTGGCTCGCTTTATTATACCTCTACCGATCCGCTCATGATGGCCGATGCTGACGTGAAGGATGATGCCAAAATTGACGTAAGGTCGGTGGACGGCTCCATGATGAAAACCCAACCCTTACTTTATACCGCCATGCGCTCGGTGGAGATGATTGCCAAAAAATATGAACAGTATTGCACCTTCTATAATTGCTCTAACGGTGCCGCCATGGAAAATACAACCTGGATAGAAGGCAATGAACTGCCCATTTTGGCCGCTGATGTTGACCCTGCTTTAAGAGCCGATTTTATGAATCATCAGTATGATCAAACAGAAGGAATCGATGTTAGCGGCATAGACAAAAAATTAAAAACATTAACCCACAACATGACTGAGCTCTCAAGTTATCTGATTAAAGAAATAAACAAAATGAAACCGGAAATGTACTCCATGACCGCCGTCATTAATAAGATATCCATGTTCCTGGAGATAACCCTAAAACCTGAGGCCCCGGCCTTCTACTACTTCATGAGGGGTTCCATTTGGCATTTATTCTATATTGGCTACTCCCATGCCCTTGGCACCAATGACAAGGAACAACGCAGGGACTGGATTAAACTCTGGAAGAAAAAGACCAAGGCAACCATAGTGGATATGACATCTCACTATAATAAAGTGGTATTTAAGGAGTTTGATTATGATACAGATCCCTGGATGACTCGATCTGCATCCGATCCGGAATAGCGCAATTTAGAACTTATATTAAAAGCCAGCATAGTCCAACATGCTGGCTTTTTTGTAGAATTTAATCAAAAAAAAATCACAAGCCCTAATTAAGGACCTGTGAATGATTATTGGAAACTAATACTCCTGCCCGACATTAGTCTGCTACATACATCTGCTTAAACATGGATATAACCTTGCTCACCGTCTCTGGTGTCACATGCCTATGGTCAGCCTTCCAGGGATTCGGTACACACTCTGTGACCAATTCATAGCTGGGTAGGTAGTATATATCCTCATGCATTTTTACTACTTCTTCCAATGCAACTCTAAGCACCGCCTTTGAGTGGGTATTAGCTTCCAGTATATGATGAGTATCACCACGTCCTGTGGCTAACAATGGCACTGGGGATAGAGTAAGAATCAGTTTAAACTTGGGATTATGCCGCTTAACAATATTAAAAAATGTCATTATATTGTTAACATTTTCCTCAACTGTTAAGACCTTATGTTCCATTAAGTGAAATAAACCATTACGTGGGTTTCTAGATATGGCCGTGCCATCTTTAAGCTGCCAACACTCATTTAAGCCCGCTGTAAATATAAAGACTTCACTTTGCAACAGCGTCTGCCTAATAGCTTCTACATGCTTGGGATAGTCACGAAGATAGTTTTCTTTTGAGGCAAAATAAACATTTTCGCGATAGGGGTCCATGTACAAACTATTTTGTGACTGCACAAAATACTTAGTGAATTCACGTTCTCCGAAGGCCTTCTCGGCAATTTGCTTTAAACTTGGGGTATTGAACAAAATTCCAAAATTAGCACTGTACATGGCTTTACCTGTGCCCACTTCGTAACCATCTATGATGGCCTCTTCTCCAGGGTTATCCCCTAGCTCGGTGATGACATAATTAAAGCCTTCTTCTTGCAAAACCTCCGCAATCTCCACCGCAAAACAAGATCCAGCTGAGCCAATGGCTGTGGATTTATCCATAATCTTAGCCCCCTTCACGAAGGGCAACATGTCAAACTTGGATCTAGGATGTTTTTCATGATCCGGGATAGGCCACATTATGGCTTCCGGCACGGGTTTACCCGCCAGGGTGAACCTGAGTACAGATTCCTGAAAGGTTTTTTCGTACTCAACAAGATCAGACAAATTTGCAAGATCAGCCTGTTTAAAGTCGCCCTCCCAATTTAAACCATCCTTAAAGGACTTTTTTAAGAACGCAAGCAATTCATTAATGGTTAGGGTGCTGAAGTTCACCGTCATGGTGATAATCTGCTCATATAATTTATGAGCATAAACCTTGTCTTTGAATATGGATTCCAGGTGAAATTTTAAAGATTCTTTATTTATTATGCCCCCGGTAGCGGGTATTTGAACTACCGAATGATTAATTTCTTTTTTATCATTGACCGCATCCAATAAGTTAACCGTAGACAGTAATCGTTCAACCTGGCCCTTATAACCTGCTGGCACATTATATGGCGTATAACCATTTTTTATGGCGTCTTTCCAGGGAACCGGTGATGGAATAATACACAAATCGAAGGTGCGCCTAGTAGCCCCTGGCTTGGGGACCTCGGCGCGGTGAGCAATATTGGCCGCGCCAAAGAGGATACTTTCTCCCGCTTTAAACGAGTGCCGCCTAATATTGTTGTCTAGCTGAAAGTAATCCAATAAATCGTCGATATGTTCACGGCGATTTCTTACCGCACAATATACATAACCCAATTTTTTGAGTTCAAAAGTAGTCTTTTCATCTAAAAGTAAGGTAGATGAGTCATGTTCATCATTATCCTCCAGATAACACATGAGCATAGCCGAATTCTTAGGGGCGCTGTCACAATGCCACCGACAAGACGGATTGGTTTCACGGCTTTCCGGGGTTAACTCACGAACGGAATAAAACATGACAGCGTAATTGGAGCCCAGGTAGGATTTCAACTCTCTATCTATATCTTCCGTCAATATGCTATCGATCATTGACAAAACCTCATTATTGAAATCTAGCGAAGGGTTGCGAGAGGTAATATCAGATAATCGGTTTAGGCCAGATTCATCTAATGACTGATAATATGCCACATGGCTACTATCACCCATTTGTTCACACTGAATATCACCTATTTTCGAGTATTCCTTAGACACGTTGGTTAACACGTTAAACTTATACTGTTCGTCGTATTCCACCTCATGATTCTTATAGTTATACGGTAGAAAGGTATCGGTGAAGGGGTCTTTTACGTTTGACATGAAAGCCTCAAATTAGTAATTATTTGATATCTAAGAAATCGGCCTATATTGTTATTTCTTTAATGAATCTAAGGCCAAAGTTCATGCTATTACTACGCAAATTTTATTCCAAATTGAAACAATTACGTTGACAACTCACAGGCCAAGTGGACCACTCCAATGAAAAAATCAAGCCTATCTAATACTTGCTCTAATTTCTACATTTCCACCAGTACTTCAACGGATTCAAATTCAAAATTTTCATTAATTAAATTACCATGTATGTCTAGTTTTCTCTGACAAACAGATTCGTCACTAATCATGAACGAGGTTAGAAAAAAAGGCTTGTCGGCCTGGTATTCCGTGCCGATATAAGCTTCGGGCGGGCTATTTTCAACCACTTTTTTTATTTGGGATTCAAGATTGAAGATGTCTTCATTATTCTTTATTCTTTCTGGCATACCGTCAAATTCAGTATCAAAACCAAAACCACCTTGGTCTTGGTAGATCTCAATGGTATGTACAGGTACGATGTAACAAAAGCCATCTCTTGCTCTAATAACAACCTTGACTCTCGATGCGTGACGCACCGCATTCTCCATTAACTTAAGGTCCCCCCCCTGTTGACTATGCCAGATCCTCTGAAACTGGCCTTTACAATAAAAATCCATTTTAGAATAACTATTGGATGAGCAAAACCTTTGTATATTCATGCTGAGGCACATACAGCATACAACCTCACAAAAGTTATTATAGATATAGGAGATGGAATGCATTGGGTTAATTTTATCGTGACCAATTGGAGGGTGACTATTGCTGAACTTTGCCCAAAACTTATCATCTTTTATAACTATGGTAGATAGGTTATATGATTCTACATATTTACGGCCTATACGATTTTCTAAAACCACATACAAATCTCTTCCCTGAAGAATATCATCTACAATGCTCACATTAATTTTCCTTTTCTATGACAATTTCACTAAGTCCAACCTGCACTAGGCTTCAATCCAAATTTCTACAGATTTGCATGCAAACTCTTCAGAGATAGTTATATCCTTACCCGTCAACTTTCTGTGTGTCACTTCATTTTTTCTAATTACAAAGTAGGTTAAAAAAAACTCACTATCAAACTCATAGTCTGTATGTATATATGAAACATGAGGATTTTTCTTTAGATACTGCAAAAATTGCGATTCCATGGAATCTATGTATTTAAAGTGTCTAAGTTTTTCTGGAAAGCCGTCAAACTCCGTTTCCATGACAAAATCATCTACATCTTCATACTTCACGATGGTATGTATAGGTACTATATAGGTGTAACCATCCTCAGATTCAATTTTGGCCTTCATCTTAAGTCCACTGAGAACCGCTTCATGTAGGGGAGCGCTAGATACTGCTTGTTGATTACTCCATATCTTTCTGAAGTGGCCTGTGGAGACAAATGATATGTTGGCGTAAGCATTAGCCGATGAAAATCGTTCCATGCGTGAATTTATACAATGAGTGCTGACCACAGGGGAAAAGTTATTATAGGCATAGGACATAAGATCTAGAGTGCCCATCTTTTCATGACCAATAGGGCAATGAGTATTGGAAAATTTCCCCCAGAACTTATTATTTGAATATACTATGTTATTCAGGCGATAGCTTTCTACATAAGAATCCTCGCTTTCTCGATTTGTTAAAAGAACACTTATATTTTTACATTGCAATATATTCTGATTAAGTATCGCGTCCATATATTTCACTAGCTAAACATTCATATTATAAAACCTTAAAGGCACTAAAAATCAGAGCCACCCCACTCAAGCGCGAAATTACAACACCTCAGAAAACATTTCGATTACTTCATGCTAAAAATTATCATCTACGATCTTCAATTATTACATGCGGTTTACTAGCACAAATTCTATCCCAAAAAAATATTTTGTTTTAAATCACCCATTAACCCAGCCTTTAGATATTAAGACATAATCTTCGTCTTTATAATTACAACGCCTACTCGGGGATATTTCAAACTTGCAGCTTTCCTTTAGCGTCAGCCTATTTTCATTAACCACATCCTTTTCAGGGTATATAAAGTTATCTTTTCTAATCCAGTTCCAGTGTTCATCACGTTGCCAAATATTAGGATTTCTATGCTGATCTAATATAAAATTTAGTGAGTTACTTGATATATTTAGCCAGTCCATAAACTGACTATTAAATTTTGGATCCAAGTCTTTATATTTATTAATTAGGTTAATTCCCTGTTCGCGATTTAGGCGTTTTAAGCGTATTTCTCGGTTTACATGATCGGTAACCTTGCCATAACCCCACTTTAAGTTCTTGATATAGTCGTGCAGGTCCGAATAAACAAAACTGTCCACATCACTATAACTATCAAAGGTACGAGTTTGCGGGTAAGTTTCATATTGATATTTCTCAATCATACTTTCATGCTGAGCTTTAGTATCCCAACGTATATAGTTATTTAGGTAAATCCCTCTTACCCCCACACTGGCCAGGTCAGAATTGTCCGGGTAAAGAAACTGGTAAATATCTTTTTCGAAAACCTGGTCTTCATCGCTGACTAAATCTTCAGCTTCCAAACCCATTAGGTCATGCTCTTTCCGATATTTACGGGTCATCTCCACCTCATCTGTATGCGAGTACATGCCCACCTGATCTGTGCCTTGATGGGCACCCCAGATAATCAGAGGTATCTTTAAGCGCACGGCTACCTGTACAGGGAAAACGGTTTGACCAGCCAACACATGCCAATACAGTGACCCCAGGCGCCTCAGTGTGGCCCGGGTTACTTGTTTAATACGTTGTGGGTTTACAGTGAGCGTAAAAATATCACAGTCGAAATGGGCTCTTAAATAGGCCAGGTTTCGAATACCGCGGTCGGTATTGTATTGAGCATTATAGGTGACCAGTAACGGATTCATGCCATATTCGTTCTTAATTTTATCTACGATAAAATAGCTATCACGGGCACCGGATACTGGGATTATACAATCATAATTATTTAAGTTTTTATTTTTGTACTCGTTAATAATGGACCGCAGTTTTTGTTCCCGCTCTGACCAGTTAAGGGAATCTTTTTCCTCATGAACCATACAGCCACTGCACAACCAGTTGTCATCGATATAGATACCCAAAGGATGGCTCTGTGTATATAAACACCGACTGCAGACTCTTACACCCATCGTCCATCCCTCTTTACAAACTTTAAGCCATCCAGGTAGTTATCTTGCTGCTTTAACAAACGTCCATGTTCAGATACCTGATGCGCTTGATAACCCACATCGCTTGGCCGTATATACGCAGAATTAAGATAGCTTTTAATTAGCGCTACGCTGTGCTCCACGTAATTTAGTCTATTACCTATGGCAATGGCGTTAACGCCGGTAGATATCACATCCTGTACATGACTGGGCTGACCATATCCACCACTGGCGATGATCGGTATTCCAATACTGTCCACAATGTTTCTATACACGTCTAATTCATACCCACTCCCCAGGCCATCACGATCCACACTGTGAATAAATAGCTCTCCAGCCCCCTTGTCTTCGGCCAATTTACAGGCATCCATCAACTGATATTGACCCGAGGTTTTGCTTTTATGATCGTATACCTGTGCCTGTTGGTTTTGCATAATAAAATCTAGTGATGCTACTACCGCTTGGCGGCCCAACATGGCACTCAATTGAGTAACTAAATTTGAGTCGTCATGGAAGGCTGTATTAATAGCAATGCGATCGGCCCCTTTGTTAACCAAAACCTCCGCCTGTTTAACACTCCTAATGCCCCCGCCTACCGTGAGTGGAGAACGGCAAACTTCGACCACGGTTGAGATAATATCTGCATCTATAACCTCGTCCCTAATACTGGCTGTTCTATCAAGCAATAGAATCTCATCTACCTGCCACTGATCCAGAAATTCGGCCAGTATCTCGGGTCTACCCAGGGGTAAATAGGTTGAGAAACCCTTACTCTGAATGGCCAAATTTTTATCGATTAGTATTTTGCCAACTATTCGCTTGTTATCCATATGGGTTGCCTATCAATGTGATAACTATTCAATAAACCAATCATTAACCTTTTACCGGCTTGTTGGCTTTTCTCCGGGTGAAACTGAAAACCCACTACATTGTTGTGTTTTACCATGGCGGTGAATTCTGCTCCGTAATGGCTACGGGCATAGGTGTATTGATCGTCTGCTTCAAAATGAAAACTGTGGTCAAAATAGAAACTGTCGTTGGGATTCAGCAGATCAAATAGGCTGTCATTCACTGGTTTAGTGAGTCTATTCCAGCCTATATGTGGCAGAGTATGCTGCTCACTGACCCGTTCATTTAGATTCTTCACGTGGCCGGGAATCCACCCCAATCCCTGAGTATAGGTATTTTCATCTGAGCTTTCGGCAAACAGCTGCATGCCTAAGCACATTCCCACGATCAAGGTTTTTCCACTGTTTTTAATCTCGGTTAATACCTCTACTAGCCCTTGTTGGTGCAACTTTGACATGGCTTGATTAAAACTTCCTACGCCAGGCATATAGATTACCCTCGCACTTCTAAGCTGCTCGATTTGACTGGAAATAACTACATGACAACCAATATCTCTCAAACAACTTGCTATAGAGTTGGCATTGCCTAAACCATAATCTAGTACTACATGGTCAACCTTGATCATTAGTTACTCCACCGTAAATAAGGGTTGCCAGCAACCCGAAGAATCCTTTTGGAAAAGTGCCTTATTAACAAAGCCATCTACCACCTGCCAAAATTTGTCTTCTGTTATCTCTATGTAGTCACAAAATTCAAGAATATTATTGCGACTGCACTTTCCATCGTAACGATTAACCAAATCAATCCCTTGCTCTCTGCTCATTGAGCCTTGTCGAATCATTTCATTAACATTGTCCGATACCTTGCCAAAACCTAATTTTAAATATTTTAGCATTTGATTAAGTGACACCCAGTCGTCATCCAGCGCATCTAACCCCAGATTGTCGCCAATATCGGCCGGGTGTTCATTTCGAACATCTAACCCCCGTGAACCAGAAAAACAGCCATTAAACGTTTTACTCCAGTACTGCCAATAGTAACCAAGGTAAGCAAACTTCAACCCAGCGGTATTTAACTCTTCATTACTTGGGTAGATGTATTGCAGAATATGATTACGCTTAGTTTCGTCATCGGTTAACCAGCCGATATCACCACCCCCCAGGGTATTCCCCCCCAATGTGGTATTGGTAACACCACCGGTATTTTTACCCAAATTTGATATTTCACCCGTTGTAGAAAGTGAGGGGTTTTCTCCCCAGAAAATGAGCTGAATCTGATAGGCCACGGCAAACCTTGGCACACTGGCAAACAGCGCCAGCTCAGTAGAGCGAGCCCAGTTGCCATATTGAAGAAAACCGCGACGTACTAGTTTTTTCCAGGTTTGCGGGCTGGGGCCAATGGAGATCACATCGAAGCCCTGCTCCACTAAGTTGGCCAGGTTCTCAGCCCCCCGTTGAGTCTGTTGTTGCGGGGAGTAAGTTAAAGATACCAATAATGGATTCATGCCCAGTACATCTCTCACATATAGGGCCTGGCGCGTGCTGTCTTTACCGCCACTCACCCCCACTATACTGTCGTATTCTCCGCGCTTTGAACGAAAGGGCTGGCAAACGTCCATAAGCTCCTGTTTACGCTTTTTCCAATCCACATATTCCAGAGTTTCAGAGTAGCGACAAGCCGGACATATACCCTGCTCATCAAATTCAATTTGGGGGCGGGTATCTGACTGTAGACACTTTTTGCAATATTTCATTTTATTTCAGTCAAAGTATCGTCATATTATTTATAAAATATTCAATATCTTTATGAGGCAAGATTGGTTCCAGTTTATCCACTGGATAATAACTAATAGCAGTTATGTTTAGGTAACAAGCGTAAGCCAGCACAGATGACTGATAACCTACCACTGCACTGGCGCAGGCTAAATCTTGCTCTAATGCCTGCTGGCTAATGGTGACGTCAAATTGAGGCATTAATAGATCTTTCAGTAACGCAAGACCCGTATCTGTACCGGATGGATGGTCACGTATCACCACCTTATTTATTTGATACTTAGAGTTAAACAAATATTGTACAAGCCCTGGATAGACCGCCGAGTAGCTTATGCCGTTACGAATGGGTTCCAAACAGATGAGAATACTGTTGGCTTTACTGCTTTGGGGTTCTACCTGCTGTTTGAGTTCACAAAAGTATTGATTACGCATGAAGCGAAATTTGATATTTTTTGAACTAAACAGCTCCTTGGCCAAGTTAAGCGCATCCTGATCCCCCGCCCAAATTTCGTCTGGATATATGATATTACCACCCCGAATGAAGCGATCCTGATAGTTTACCCAGTGATCTAAATAACTCGCGCTTTGGATATCATGCTGCCTTGCCCATTGGATGGCTTCGTATTCAATGTTTGATTGCCAGCCGGTGGAAGTCACCACTGCATCTACCGAGGCAGGGGCTGGAAATTGTTCTAGGCATGTTTTAGCAAGATTAAGAGAGTTAAAAATTTTTACGGCCGGGCCTGCCACTTTATAGATAAACTTAACCCGGGTTTGCCACTTTTTACACCAGTGGGCGAGCAGGTTGGCACCACCTGCATCATGACTGACGATTAATACGGTTTGTAAACTCATCTTTTAATAGTCCATATTCCACAACATCTTGAAATGTGCCTTCATTAAAAAGTGCTTGGCGCCTTAGCCCCTCTTGGGTAAAGCCCAGTTTTATGGCCAGTTTATTCATGGGGATATTTTTCTTGAGGCAACCTAAATGGAGACGGTTAATATTCATGTTCTGAAATGCATGCTTCATGGCTAGCCTGGCTGATTGAGTTGCATAACCTTTACCCCAATATTCAGTATCTCCAAATAAGAACGCCACTTCGCAACATTGATTAAATTGATCAATGGATTGCAGGCTTACATTACCTATGTGAACAATGTCTTTCATGGCATATACCGCAAATACCAACTTACTTTTGTCATCTTTTAGGGATTCCACAAACTGGCTAACCTGAATTAACGAGGAAGGCCGTTGCCAATGGGAGTTATGCTGATTTACCGCTTCATGAGAAAACCAGCTTGGATAGCTGCCGTTAAGCTCCTGCTCAGTTAACAGGCACAGGGCCGTGTCGTCCTGTTGGTACAGTATTCTAGTGGTTAGCTCAGTTCGTTCCATGTATTCACCATACTGTGGGCTATGAACTCACATTCCTGATCAGATAATTCATACATACTAATTAACAGCCCAACAAAGTTGTCATCTTTCAATTTTTCAGCCACAGGACAAAGCCCTATGCCATATTCAATGTCTCTATGAGCCATGTTCCAGGGATAAGATTTTCCAAATGCTACTTTTTTTTCATACATAGGCAGTCGATGAACATTAACATAACCGGCCATTAAGCCTGGAATACCCATCTCTGTTAGACTATTCAACCAGACCGCGCGCCTATGAGTATGTTTAACGATTTTAATAGGGAGAACATAGTAAGCATGTTGTGAGTCTTGTGCCAACTCCGATAGTTTAAAGTCTGGAACAGCGGACAATATGTCATTTACTATGGCAGCCTTGCGCTGATTAACTTGCAGTAAACCGGATAGTTTTTTTAATTGTTCACGACCAACGGCCGCCTCCATCTCACCCATTCTAAAATTAAAACCCACCATATTAGTAAGATCATGAATAGGACTATTAACCACACTAGCTTCGGCGTGATTGCGAATCATCTTCATCTTTAGTGCCAATTCATCATCATGGGTTATGCAAAACCCTCCCTCGCCGGTGTGAATTTGTTTATGATAATTTAAGCTAAACCCGCCAATGTCTCCCCACGTGCCACAGAATTCTTTTTTATATTGGATACCAGGGGCCTGGGCCACATCTTCAATGACCTTAAGCTCAAAGCGCTGCGCAATATTCTTAATCTCATCCAATTTCGCCCCATGGCCAAATATGTCCGTCACCATAATGGCCTTAGTATGCTTGGTAATAGCGGCTGTAACCTTAGCTGGGTCCAGGCCATAATAATCTGATTCTATGTCCACAAATACCGGGATTCCTCCCCAGATTAATATGGCGGTAGCGGTGGCACTCATTGTCCAAGGGGATACTATTACCTCATCCCCCGGCTCTATGCCTATGGCGCCCACGGCGGCAATTAAGCCCGAGGTTAATGAGTTAAAACTGATGGCATGTTTGACATTAAAGAAATCTGCCAACTCACTTTCAAATTGTGTGACTTCTTCTCCACCGTGAAAGTCATCTCCCCATGCACCTATAAATGCCGACAGGCATCCCGAGTCTAGTACCCTCATGGCGGCGGCCTTTTCCTCTTGGCCAATGGGGTTATAGCGAGTAAATTTATTCATTAAGGAGCCTCACTCGTCAATAATTTATGACCTCTTTGTGCCAGCGCCAAACTATCATCACCTTTGCCATGGATGACCTTAAAACACTGCTCATAAACTTTGGCCATATGATGCTTAAATTCATCCTGATGAAAATCTTGACGATTATGTTGAGAATCCACATTAAAAAATATTCGTCCGCCGTTTAGGTAGTAAGTTGTGCCCGCACTGGATTGCACCACCATACTATTGTCATCCAAACCTGGCATAGCCGGTAGCATCACCACATCAGCCAGTAGAAATGTAAAGGTGCGCGCAATTTCATTGTGTAAAACAAGTGACTCCTGTTTTAAACATGGGCCAAAATGTCGAAGAATTAAACTTATAAAGTGGATGCCATTGTGTTCAATGGATTTACTGTAACGAATAGATATCCGGCACGGACCACTCGCGGCCTGCGCTTCTAGTACACTATTTAATTGGCGCTGATATAGCCTAAATAAATTAACCATTACCCTTGGACCCGTTTCTATTTCAGCCATTAATTTATCTAGCTCATCATCGGCTGCCACCAGAGGTTTCTCCATCAGTACTAATTTTGGCTGCAAAGACTTTATTTTTTTATAATGAGAAAGATGATATTTTGTGGGTGATGCGATAATCACTAGATCCACAGATTCATGATCACCAACTAAAAATCCATCGATATCTGAATAAGCAGGAGCTTCTGTAAGTGTTTTAAATCTATTGTGAGCGGTAATAGCTGGATCGATCCCTGCTATGATGTCAAAGTTATCATTTCTAAATATAGCCGCTACGTGAGTCCAGGTGACGTCGTCTCGCCCAAAGTCGTACCCTATAGCGATGTCCCCTAGGCCTATGATGAGTACTTTTAAACCATTGCCTGTCATCAGCTGAAGTCTTGCCAGGCCACCGGGTTTCCCCGCTCAACGTCATTTACTAATGTTTTCCCGATTACATCAGGATAATACTTGGGAGCCAATCCAAATCCGGGACGAATACTGCGCATATTGTCTTCGGTAACGATTTCACCCTTTTTTATGTCTTTAACAAAATATAACGAACGTCTAAATAGAGTATTAATTTTCTCGGATTCTTTCTGTTCATAGCCCGCTCGACCCAAAGCTAACCAGGCATCCTTACTGGATTTACATAAAACCGAAAACTCGCTGGGTTCCAATGAAAAAGCAGAGTCTGGCCCTGGGTCATTACGACTCAAGGTAAAATGTTTTTCAATAAAGCTTGCCCCCAGCGCTACCGCCGTCACTGCAGCCGTGGTGCCTAGGGTGTGATCAGAAAGCCCCACTACCACAGGGTAACGACTGGCCAAGTCCTGCAGGGTTCTTAAATTTGATTCGGCGATAGGGGCTGGGTAGGCACTTATGCAGTGTAAAAGAATTAGTTCACTGCAGCCGTTACTAAGCGCGGTATCTACTGCCTCTTGAATCTCAGTTAAATTGGCCATACCGGTGGAAATAATCATGGGTTTGCCAGTATTCGCTACGTATTTAATAAGAGGTAGGTCTATGGCTTCAAACGAGGCAATTTTATAGGCTGGAGCATTAAGGTCCTCTAACAAGTCCACCGCCGATTCATCAAATGGAGAGCTAAAACAAGTGATATCTAGCTTACGAGCATGATCAAACAGTGTCTTATGCCATTCAAAAGGAGTGTGCGCCTGTTTATATAAATCATATAATTTATAGCCTTGCCATGGTCCACTCTTTATTAAAAAGTCAGACTTTTCACAGTCTAACGTTATAGTATCCGGAGTGTAGGTTTGCAGCTTTATGGCATGGGCCCCGGCCTGTTTTGCGGCACGCATAATTTCCAGGGCCTTGTTTAATTGGCCATTATGATTGGCCGAAATTTCGGCCACCAGGTAGGGTGGTTGATCTTCACCAATCTTGCGTTGATTTATATTTACATATCTCATGGCGTATTCCACTGAAAATGGCTAGTTTCTATTTGTTTAAAGCCCAAGCTCATAAATAAGGATATTGAGGCCCTGTTATCCGTGGAGACTTGTGCATCCAACACACCGAATAAGCATCGTTTTTTTAGTTCACTTATGGCGCTATGAGCCAATCCCAGCTTACGATATTGCTGAGAAATCAATACCGACACCTCTTCGCTGTTATCTTGCACATCTAATCTTACATAACCGCATTTCTCTCCATTAAATATCACCAACCACATGCGCCGTGATGGTTCACTTAAGGATGATGAATACCATGCCCTGTGCTCATCTATATTAGGCACCTGGGCGATACCACTGTATTTACGATTACCGGGTTCACACTGCCAGGAAAATAAAATGGCTGAATCTTGGCGTTCCATAGTCTGCAAAAAGATTTCCGGGTGGCTATCCAAAACAGTATTTTTCACTCTTTGAGCGCCTAAACCATCACACACCATAAATGCAGCACTTGACATATCCTGCCATTTTTTAATATCAAAACTTATAACGTAATCTAATAGTGACTTATTCAAGTCATCTATGGTTGTAAGCTCCATTACACTTAGCCTAGCAAGCTGGCTTGCAATATTCTTTTGGTTATTGGCGACCACTATGCCAATGGTTGGTAATCCCAGACAACACCTTTCCCAGGACGACGTGCCCACACTGCCAATAGCAAGGTCGGCGTTTAGCATAAGGTCGGCGACGCTCTTCGAATCAATGTGTAAGGTTAAGTTTGGAAATATGCCACTCAATTTTTCAAGTTGGTCGATCCACCGACAAGTGGA
>MAAA01014218.1_pt1 | contig 29571 bp, 29 predicted proteins | sample 1115971 | NCBI WGS metagenome assembly MAAA01 (sample SAMN04961123, study PRJNA320927) | seawater metagenome | isolation source: sample BD02T6 sea water enriched with oil for 6 days | place: USA:Gulf of Mexico | collected 2013-07-27 | reverse complement strand
AGCAATAAATGCAAACACAAGCAATAATACTGCGTAATTTGACCACAACTTAGTGGTTTTTAGATTCATCATTAAGACGCATGGTACCTATTTATTATGTAATACGATGCATATTTACATATATTTACATGCATTTAGGCATAACCTACCTAACAAGGCACTCATATTTGAAACAATACTGCACAATCTAGTCACGGACAAAAAGAACCCTACAGAATACGCACTCCTAATTTTAAAACCCTAGGCTTAGTAAAGTTAACGCGTTTATCCCGTCATCCACCCATTGATTGACGTCTATTGGTATTAAGATAGACTGCCTTATACTTATAATATTAAAAACACTTATCCTGGGCTGCAAAGCATCACGGAATAGGAAATATACTAATGGAATTACCCGTACTTACCTCCTTCTCTCTCTATATGCTTTTTATGATCGGTATAGGCGTCTATTTTTATTTTAAAACCGACGACCTTAGTGATTATGTATTAGGAGGTAGGCGACTTGGACCTAGTGTAACCGCGCTTAGTGCGGGCGCATCCGATATGAGTGGTTGGTTGCTGCTTGGCTTGCCTGGCTTAATGTATACCGATGGTATTGTGGGAAGCTGGATCGCAATTGGATTAATCGTTGGCGCTTTTATTAATTGGCATTATGTAGCAAAAGCGTTACGTATATATACGCATCGCCTTAATGACTCCATTACGATCCCTGATTATTTTGCAAACCGTTTTGAAGACAAAGAAAATATATTACGCGTGGTAACCGCTATCGTTATTTTACTATTTTATACACTTTATACGTCTTCAGGACTAGTTGGTGGCGCTAAACTGTTTGAAGCCGCCTTTGACCTTGATTACTCAACAGCCTTAATGATTGGTAGTTTTGTGATCGTCTCTTATACCTTCCTTGGTGGCTACAATGCCGTTAGCTGGACAGATTTCATCCAAGGTATTCTTATGATGCTGGCACTAATTATTACCCCTCTTGTTGTGATTTTCCATATTGGGGGCATAGAAGAAGGCGTGAAACTGATTGCGTCGGTTGATTCTGCAAAATTGGATATGTTTAACAGTGCATCGCTTATAGGCATTATCTCTTTATTAGCCTGGGGTCTTGGATATTTTGGACAGCCGCATATTCTAGTGCGTTTTATGTCTATCCGTCATGAAGATGATATGCATCGCGCAAAATTGGTTGGCATGTCATGGATGGTTCTTTCTGTAGTGGGCTCGTTAGCGGTAGGATTTTTTGGTTTTGCGTATGTCATCGCCGAAGGCGTTAATATTAACGACAGTGAAAAGATCTTTATTACACTTACGCAGCTTCTTTTTAATCCGTGGATCGCCGGATTCCTACTGGCCGCCATACTGGCCGCCATTATGAGCACCATAGACTCACAACTGTTGGTTTCATCATCAGTACTTACCCGCGATATTTACCATGCCATGTTGCGTAAAGACGCTTCAAACAGTGAACTTGTTTGGGTGGGTCGCGCAACGGTAATTATCATCGCGCTGGTTGCTTGGTATATTTCTACCGACAAAGACTCTAGCGTTTTACAATTGGTGTCTTACGCTTGGGCGGGGTTTGGTGCTGCATTTGGCCCATTGGTCATCCTTTCTTTATATAAGCGCAACATCAATCGTTTAGGTGCACTTGCAGGCATGATAACAGGGTCATTAACCGTGATTATCTGGAAGCCGCTTGAAGGTGGACTGTTTGATGTCTATGAATTGCTGCCTGGGTTTGTCTTTGCTTGGTTGGCCATTTTATTGTTTAGTAAAGTAGGCGCACAAAACTCAGACGAGGCGTTACAAGCGTTTGATGACGTACACGTAACTCTTAAGGGTTAAACGCGTCTAAAAACAACGAGTATAGAAAAACAAACTTAAAAGGTCAGGCTCATTGATTTCAGTTATTTGAATCAATGAGTTTGGCCTTTTTCAATTTGGGCACTTCCATTAATGTATTACAGATTCTGTATCGCCTAAACGCCTATTGTTTGTGTCGTTCTACGGGCTGTCAGAACATTCAGAGATCGGTTTTATTAACATCAACGAAAGAGCGGCTGCTTTATATCGATTCCACTTTAATTCGCCCACCCTACCAAAAAATAAAGCCTAGATAGATCCCCAATTTTTATCATATGAAAAATCGATACAAAGTTGGGGTGAAAAATGCATTCCAGTTGTTAGGTGTTGATAGGCTGCATAGATTCAATGCCTAGCATGTAACAGATGTAACACGTGTAACAATTGTTACCAGAAAGTGTAACAACTGAATTGTATTCGTCGTTAATTAGAGGTTCCTATGTTAGCAAAAGAAAAGCTGTTGGTTACAGGGACTCAGAAGTTCCCCATCAGGACTTCCATAGAATTATTAGACTATTGTCATCAACACTTTCAATTTGTACCAAAACACCTTGGGGAATTATTGGTAGATTCTGAGGTTATTAGTCAGCAGCAGTTAAAAAAAGCTTTAGATGATCAAAAAAGTAATTCCAAGTTAAGAATTGGTGACGTTCTAATTGATAGTGGTATCGCCAGTAGAGAGCAGATAGATATAGCACTGTGTCAGCGTTTTGGTGTTCCATTTGTACAGTTAAATGATTTTTTTATAGATCAGGATTGTTTAGATAAAATTCCGCTGCAGATGGCCAGAAGAAACTTGGTATTACCACTGGTACTTGATGGCGAGACGTTGATAGTGTGTGTAAATGACCCTACAAATATTGAAATGTTGGATATGCTAAGATTTTTTACCGGCAGAAAGCTAGAGGTGGCAGTTGCAACAAAAGAGGAATTAGAATCCGCAATTAGTTTTTGTTATGAAGGGCAACAAGTACAGGAAGCTTTGGAAAATATTGAACTACCTTGCAGTATTAAAACTAATGATCAGTCGATGAAAGAATTAACTGATGAAGAAAAAAAACCAGTGGTTAAATTAGTACAAAATATTATTTCAGATGCCATTAATAAACGCGCATCGGACATTCACATAAGGCCAAGTGAAACAAAAGTTAATATATTCTTAAGGGTGGATGGAGACCTTAAATGTCATAATAGTTTTGATTTAAGGTTATTACCTGCAATAGTAAATCGTATAAAAATATGTTCTGGAATGGACATTACTGAACGCCGATTACCCCAGGACGGCCGCTCTACGGTGAATCAGGGAGTACGCAAGTTTGATTTAAGAATCTCTATTGTGCCAACGGTAAGAGGAGAGAGCGTGGTTATTCGAGTGCTTTCAAGTAAAAATTTGGCTAAAAGCCTTAAGGAATTAGGGTTTTCAAAATCAGACACTGTAGGTATTAATCATATTTTGAATCGCAGCAATGGACTGTTTCTTGTAACAGGGCCAACCGGCTCAGGTAAAACCACGACGCTATACAGCGCCCTTGAAACACTAAAAGAGCGGGATATAAATGTAATAACGGTAGAAGATCCAGTTGAATATAGAATGGATAAAGTCACTCAAATACAGGTTAATCACCAATTAGAATATGGTTTCTCTAAAGCGTTGCGTCATATATTACGTCACGACCCAGATGCCATAATGATAGGGGAAATACGAGACAAGGAAACTGCAAACATTGCCATAGAAAGTGCACTCACCGGACATATAGTATTAAGTACTCTGCATACCAATGATGCCGTTAGTACGGTTACTCGGTTAGTTGAAGTAGGTATTGAGCCTTATATGATTAGTAGTTGTTTATTAGGGGTGCTTGCACAACGATTGGTAAAATTAAATTGTGTTCATTGTTTGGAAATAGAGCAAGTGAGTGACGTTATTCGTGATGAACTGGGAGTCGATAGAAAACAAGAATTTTTTCTGTCAAAGGGGTGTCCTCATTGCCAGCATAGCGGGGTTAATGGCAGAAGGACTGTTTATGAGCTTTTAGTGCTCTCTGATGAGTTTAAAAAAATATTAAATGAAGGGGCCAGTGCAGATGCATTAACATCACAGGGTTTAAAAGATGGCATGGTAGCACTTACAGATAATGCATTAATGTTAGCACAACAAAAGAAAGTCTCTTTACAGGAAGTCTATCGTGTAAGGTTAGAGTGATAAACGTATAATTATAATCATCACGTAGCCCATAGAGCAATAGCGACAGAAAGTTATAAAAAGTATTTATTTTTATAATTAGGCAGAGACTCAAGTTTGTCATTAATATTGAATAGTTAAATTAATATTTATACGAGTGAATTAACCCCCGTATTAGGGACCGTGAGCGTTGCAAAAACGTATTCGAAGACTCACGTATCAACTATAAATCGCCAGCATATCGGGCCAGCATATCTTTTTGACTCTCGGGAGTGTCCGTTATACAAAGTTGGTCGTTAACCATTTTTGCCATAGTTGGCAATAGTGAACGATCAACTTGGGATTCGACAGACCACAGCTCAGAGCGCATTAAAGCCTTAGCACAATGCATATATACTTCGTTAATGCTTAACTCAATACAGGTTTTTGGCGGGTTTTGTTCGTTCAAGAAAAGGTTTAAATACTCCTCATTAGTAGAAATACGAGCAACGCCATTCACCCTAAGAGTTTCATCAATACCTGGAATTAAAAATAAACAGCCAATATCACCGGTTTCAACGATATTCATCAGGCTATCTAGTCGTTTATTCCCTTTTGAATCTGGAAGTACGATACAGCTTGTATTGATGATTTTTACAAATCCAGGCTCTCCACCACGAGGTGAGCAATCCACTGAACCTGTGTTTGAACGGGTAGCAATTGTCACAAATGGAGCGTGTTTAATGAAATTAATAGAGTGGCGTTCTAAACAAGGAAGCTGCTTATCTTTAGCTCGCCTCTTGGGATGCCCATAAAGCTCTCTAAGCTGTTCTTCGGATGTAATATGCATGTCTGTCCTTGATTCTTAACGCTGAAAAATAACTGACTAAATTATATAGCCTTATTAAGGCAGCTCACTAAAACCACGGTAAAATCCCCACAATAAACATGGCCAACAAGCCTATTAAACTCACCACAAAAGCAATACTGCGACAAAGTTGTAAATTTGAGTAGTAAAATACCATATGTGCAAGACGGCCTACTAAATAGACCACTGCGCTAATGTTAAGCCAGTGAGGATTGGCAGATGATAAAATGGCGAAACCCACAAACAGTATAAAAATGGCAACACTTTCATTGGTATTTGAAAGCGTTCTTGATGCACGAAACAAAAGATCATTATGATCGGGTTGAATAGGGTAGCCTGGAATATGTTTAGCTTTAAGGCCTATTATATCAACAATAATAATTTGTAAAAAAAGTGCTAAACCCGCCAAGCCCATGACAAGTATTGTTATTTTATACGGTTCAAACAGTTCCATTTTGTAACTCCTTTTGTTTTTATCTGGATAACGTCGACTGACTCGGAGTTCAGAAGACTGGATTTGTTAATAGTTTAGATATTTCCTAAACGATTGATTCATGTAGATCCCTGAACCAAATAGGTTTACCTAAGTCATCTGCTTGTTTTTTGGCTGAAATTACCTCGACACCTCAATATATCCTCGCATCATGCCTGAAGCAGTATCGGTAGTTTTCATCGCTGCGTATACCAACTCCAATGGCGCCCAAGTTGGGGGATACTTGTGAGCGGCGCTATCCATGATAAGAACACTATCCGTAGCCTGATCAAATGCCGCTATGGGAGAAATGTGGCCAACCCTACCCTGGCCTAGAACCTCCCTTTGATAATTGATGATTAAATAATCATCTTCATTTGCTAAGTTGGTAATCAAAGCTTCTCGAAATTCTCCAACTTCAAAAGCATCTGCATGCCGAAGTACCACTTGCAAATTGTGGGCACGTAGCAGACCGGAAAGTTCAGGTAACGACATACCACCAAAGATGACGCTCATTTTGGATCGAATTTTTGACGTCTCGTCAGTAAAAAATTCGTTCTGGCTCATCTGTTGTCCAAGAGCACCGAGTACTGTCACACTAGAGGCAACTCCACAGAAACTGACCAAGCTCTGCGCCTGATACCATGCAGATAACGGTTCGTAGTCGGCTTTGAGTGCTGCAGTTTGAATACGTTTGGTCCCTTCATCGCTGTCATTGGAAACTAGCAAATTGGGAAGCGACAAAGTATTTTTGTGAGGATAGAGAGACCAGCCTACGAATGTACTGAATCCAATGGCGACTACAATTATTAGTCCCCCTAAAATCTTGAATATTTTTTTCATAAAATTTCTCTAGTTGACGCCCTAGTATTGGGGCACACTTGGTAAATATTTTTTACCTACCGCCTGCATTGCGGCGGTTTTTCAGTTAGGCTCGAACGCAAAAACCTTCCAATCCACACATTGGCTGTTGTCATAATCATTTGTTAGAGCGACTTATGATAGTACAAGACTTTACGATTATCATAAATTACAGTATCGAATACTCCATAACCAAGTTTTTCATATATGTGAACTGCCTTGTTATTATCATCATAAACGTCTAGCCAAATACGCTTAACCCCTAACACTGAAATACAATAATCTTCTAATTTTAAAAGAGCATTCTGACCAATACCAAGGCTATCCATACAAATAAGTATTCGCTTAAGTTGTATTGAATATTGTTCTTGGTTTTTTATAAGAACAAAGTAACCTAAAACATCATCCGTTGTATTTATGATGCTTAAGTAGGTGGTATTTTCATCTGTAAATTCTGTTTTTAGATCAGCTATTGATTTTATACTAAGAAAAGGCTGCGCGTGCTCTTGGTTTCCTATTTCGTGTATTGTAGTTAAATCTTTAACTTCAGTTCTTCTAAGTTCGATCAATTTAGTAATTCTCTCGACATGGGGCTATAACAGTTTATTGCACGTCGCTATGACGTTTTTCAGGTGACGTCTTTTTCTTTTAATTTATTATTGATCAGCAATGATGATGGCTGCAGGCAATTAGGTCAATTTTGCTAGTTCTTTATTTACGTCTCGACATAATTATACCTTTTGCATAAACAACGGATTTATAAGGGTTCAATAAAACTCATGCTTTTGTCTGGCTATTTGAATGTTTGCGCGTTAATGGCCTGATAGTGAGTCCACTCATAGCTATCGTTGATTGGCTTGATACGTGAGCCAAGTACATAATGGTTTTAATTCGATACATTCTATAATGTGTAATCCAACATTTTACATATTATGAACATTCACTTAAGTAGATCGAACCATGAAAAAATATCATATTTGTATTTTTATCCTTTCAATTATCTTCAGTACAAAAGCATTTACAGTCAAACTTGAAGGTACTGCTGCAACCAAACAATCCCCCTACTTTGATTTAGCCATTGGAGGGGTATACGCATCTAAACCTCGTAAATTGACATTAGATAGTGGATTTTATTGGGTTTTAGAAAAAGAGCGGCTTACGGATTCATCTTCAATTTTAGGCCCTACAATAAGTGGGTCTATTAGTCAGAACTCGATATCGGCTAGTCTTGGATTTGGTAAAATTTCCTCTGTTAGCATGTTTGGGGCTTATGGTGCTCAATTGGACTATAGCTATTTAAGATTGTGGCACAGTGATTTAAATGTTCTTTAATGGTTTTTGCCTTAAAGGTAAGTGTCATGAAATCACGTTCTAGCCATGATAATTTAAACTACCTGTCGATTGGGCTTGGTTTTTAAGGTAAATATTTTTACCGTAATTATTTAAGCTATATTGACTCTTCTCTCCTCCCTTGCCAGCGGCGGTATTCTGAAGGACTCATGCCAACTTGTTTTCGAAACAAGCGCCGAAATGCGGCCTCATCAGAATAGCCAAACTCTAATGCTATATTGCCCACTTGTTGTTTGCTGGTGTGCAGTAAGGTTTTTGCCATATCCATGCGCACTCTATCCATAAAGGCCTTGGGCGCTTCACCGGTTAATCGTTTTAAACGGCGATGCAATGTGCGCTCAGATACCGCTAAGGTTGACGCAAGCTCAACCGTACTTAATGGTTCACTTAAGTGCTGGCGAACACGGGTTTCGGCTTCAATTAAAAAGGGGTCTGCTGACAGTAAGTGGCCTTGGGGAATGTATTTGTCTTGGCAGCTGGGTGCGGAGTCCACCACGGCAAAATCAGCCGCGCGATTAGCAGCTTCATTTCCGGCCAAGTCTCTAATCATGCGTAAACTAATATCCACCCAAGAAAGCGGCCCGCCCGCGGTAATAATATTGTTATCTTCAACCAACGCACTACCCCAGGCTGCATTTGCTTGGGGAAAGCGTTTTGCAAATTCGTAATGCAGCCACCAAGTAGTGGTGCAGCGGCGCTTATTTAATAAATCGGCCTCGCCCAATACAAATGCACCACTGCACGAGCCACCCATTAATGCACCTTGATCATATTGGCGTTTTAACCAAGCTTGGCAGGCCTTATCGGTCACCTGTTCTGGGGGCAGGCCGTTGGCGCAGGGTACAAAACCCGGAATCAATACCCCGTGACAAATGTCTATGTCGGCAAGGGCGCAATCGGGTTTAAAGACGCGCCCTTGTCCATCCACTATGCCTTGGCCGTCAGTGCTGGCAATCAGTACCTTAGGGTGCCAAGGCTCAGTGGTTTTGTTGGCATGATCGTAAGGCTTAGTGTTACTGGGCGCATGTTGTTGGCTAAGGCTGACAAGGGATAACATGTCGACAATGCCCATTAAACCGGAGGGTAGCACCTGATTAAACGCTATAATGACAAGGGTATGACCACTCATGAGCCTGCTCCAGAGTAATAAATGTGCGTATGGCGAATTATGCACGATAGGTGTCTGACTCGCCACTCACGCAGGGTCATAGCGAGGCTTATAGTAGAGGCTCATTAACCCAGGAGCATCATCATGAACAACACCAACATTGCAATACTTGCCAATATCGAAGCCAAGCCCGCACACGCAGCGGATGTAGAGGCCTTATTAAAAGGAGCCATCGAGCTTGCCAACAAGGAAGCGGGCACCACGACTTGGTTTGCCTTTAAGCTAAGCGCCACTCGATTCGGCATCTTTGATACCTTCGCCAATGACGAAGGTCGTCAAGCCCATTTAGCCGGCGATATTGCCAAAGCATTATTAGGCAAAGCAGATGAGTGGTTGTCGCAAGCGCCCGATATTTTAATGGCTGATGTATTAGCCGCCAAATTGGCTTAACGGTTTGTCATTGCTAACTTGTATGGCATGTACTTTTTAGTATTTAATCTGCTTTTAAACATAACAGGCTAGTTGAACGCTTGCCTGTTATGTTGCCTGTCTAAACGTAAGTCTACTATTTTAAGCTTTGATGGAATTAGCCATCAGGCTTTCACTTCCCTAAATTACAGAATTAAGCCGTGTTCTCATAGAAAATTCCACAATGGTTACTGCCATAATAGATATGCCCGCCACTGCAACCCCCTGTGCATCAGTACCTTCTAGAGTGTCTAAACCGTGAGTGAGTGAGTGAGTGATGCATGCACTGCCGCAAAACCCGTTACTGTCCATGTGACCACCTTTTTGAGGAATAAAGAATGCCCTAATATCACAAGCAGGTCTGCCGCTAACAAAGACACTATGATCGGTATTTCTATGATGCCTGCTGATATTAAATGCATATTAGTGTGAGTCGTGATAAATCCGGTCAGTATTAATGCCATAAAACTTAAAGGAATCATGTATTTTTGTTTGCATTCAATAAGAACGCTTAATACACCCACGGCTATTAGTGTTAACAAATGATCTAGGCCTAGCGGATGTAGAAAGGCCCCCTGCAAGTCCTACACTCACCTTGGCCGCTATGGGTAAACACCACACTTAGCAAGACTAACGCCAGCACTGTTATTATATATTTCATGTAATTAATAATTTGAACTGTTTAACCCTATTAACGTTTTTTATTATTGAATAGAGTTAATTTATGCATTCATAAACACAGGGTTCGCCGGGATCATTTCATTTAGTGATGACTCAAGACAGGCGCATTTTTCTAACGCACAAAAGTTAATAATAAAGATAGAATGATCTCTACAATGCCTTTGGTAGCTTCAACGTTTTCTAAAACAAATTGGGGATCATCGCATATTTTTAATATCTCTATTCATGGCCATTAAAGACGAATCTACGTGTTCAGGAATCTCCACCTTATTAATAACCAATGAACCTTATTTGGTCATGCCTAGACTGCCTTTATGCTGGATTTTATCACCAGAGAAAAAATCAAAATATAAGGGGCGAAAAATTGTTCTAATAGCGGCCTACGTCTTAACTACCTTAACCATCGACGATCACTAATAATATTTTTACGTATTACAATTTATTAATAGATGGATATAAAATGATAAATATAGATTATAAGAGGTGATTATAACTGATTAAATCTGGATAAGTTTTATGCAGTTTATTATTAGTTGGGGGGAATTACTTTAAATATATATGAAATACATTTTGAAGTTGTACATGGTATAAAATTAGGTGTATTTATTTTTTAATGAGTTGCCCCCCTTAAATTATACAAATAAGGGGGGGGGTAAGTTATTTTTATCTTACGCGTGATAGTTCATATTATTATAATTCTCGTTTAGCATGTCGCAGCGTCCATACATAGTCCAATCCTAAATATGGAACCTCAACACCATTGTCGTCTAAAAAAAGTTTAGAGTCGGGAGCACCAATATAGCCAATACCAAGCCCTTGGTTGTTGAACTCACCTGTTTCTGGAATGATAGGCATAGAGTTACCATGTGTCCCCTTAACCGCGAGAGCATGACAGGTAAGACAAGACGAGCTGCCTTGATCTAAAAATGATTCCAGTTGTGAGTTAACTCCAATCGTAGGATTTCCACGGCGATCTACCCAGTCCGTTTGGGTTCCCCGTAGTCGATAATTCTCCCACTTAGTACCTTCTAGCCCGAAACCTTCAGGTATCTGATTGCAGTCTAAACGATCTGCTGGACAAGCGGCTTCATCTACAGAAGGGTATTCCCAACCTCGAAATCCATTCGGATAAATATCAGGCCATCGAAGATCGTTGTCTACATGTTCAAATGTAGACCAAAACCAGTTAGGGCTATCTTTAGATACAATATGTAAACCACTTAAACCATAAGTTACTAATCCCCCATCACGCTCTGTTTCTACCCAGTGGTAGCGTGGTTTATCAATTTCATTAATTCGTACCCAGTGGGCCTTGATTTCTTGCGATCCAAGCGGAAAATTTAGGTTCCTTACACCTGCCAATGCTAAGCGTTCCTGTTCATCTAAACTGTATAACTTGTTTTGTCGAATATAGTGATAGGTTGAACGGTTTACGCGAACAGTTTCATCTTCAAATCCGCTATAGTTTTCTAGGGGAAGAACTAATTGACGATTCCTACATACTTCTTTCCAATTACCAGGCTTTTTAGCATCAGCTAAAAATATTTGTTCTCGACTTGGCCAAGTCTCCCAAACGGTGGAACCTTCATCGCCTAAACTCTTTAATTTATTTGGTTTACACTTGTTATTTTTCGCTGGCCAGTTTAAGGAAACAAACAATTGCCACGCATACAAGCTAGGTTTATTTAAGGCCGTAGCTGTATCTTTAGGAGTACGCCATGGTTTTAATGAGTTCCAACTAATTTGTTGTTCATTAAATGTATGTTGTGATTCGTCAATGAAATTTATATCTGAGTAAGATTTAGATGATAATGTTATTAATAGAATAAATATTTTTGTAAAAATTTTGTTTTCAAACAGCATGAATTGTCCTTAAGGATAGGTATATTTAGATCAAAGAAATGATCAATTACACTTATACTATCCCATAGATCAATAATTATAATAATTGATAAAACTATCAGGTATTAATCTATATTAAATAAGGGTAAACACGATAATAAATCTTAATAAGATTTTAGTCTTGAGAGATGAGAATAATTTAAAAACTGTTATTTATAAATATCATAACGATTATATTGGTAAAATATGGACATCCATAATATATAAATTAGCCATGGAAGAGGCGGAATAAAAATAAATATATTGAAGTAACAAATAAAATACATTGTAAATATTTTCGCAATATCAACTATGAGGTTTATTTATTTGGTATATCTTATAAAGAACAAAGGTGCTTTATTGATTATCGTTAAATTATCCATTATAAATATAGGGCGATGGCTATTCGTACTAAGCCTTGATTGAATATGTAATTTTATATTCGAAGGTTGCTATATTAATACAGCTAGTTACTACGAAATATCAGTGGTTCATTTAATTACATAAAATAATACGTTTCTAATTAATATCAATCCAGCAGGCTATAAGAGCATGTCCATTTATAATTAACGGTGGTCCTGCGCGGTGTGAGCTAATTCCTGCTTTTCGGAGCAATCGCTCTATGCCTATAGGAGATACGCTAATTAATTTTTTAGCGCCATGATCTTTAGCACACTGAATAGCTTCTTTTAGTAATTTAGAGAATGAAAGTTCATAAACTTGGCCTTTTTCTCCAACATATTTCCCCTCTGTATCTTGATTAACCATTGCATTTGTAAATCTAGAAATTTCCCAAACTTCATGAGACTTTGGAATATCTTGGCCATTTAATAGCTCAGGAAAAACTTCCTCTAACAAATATGGCTCTGTAGTTGGTAGCAATCTAGCACAACCTACGACATCATTAGAGTCGTCTTTTGCAACAACATATAAAGTATCATCATGATCAAACTGATCAGTTTCAACGCCTTCCCTAGTTTTTAATCCCCAGCCAAGTTTTTCTACGAATATGTCATAACGATACTTAAATAACTGGGTTTTTATTGTAGGCGTTAGCTGGCTTAAAAAACCGGTCATAAAATTCATTTTGGTAGCTCATTCATTTATTTATTTTGTACGAGCAATAATACATAGAAGAAAAAACTTAAGAAGCTGTCAAAATTGGCAGGAACTCAATATATTAATATTTATTACGAGTAAATAAGCCTACAAAAAATATGTTATTAAAATATAAATACTTCGAATAATTAATTAGAAATAATTACATTGGAGAGGGTTAATTTTAAATATATACACTAGTACTGATGTAATAAATAATAAACTAATGCTATGGTATAATCGCTTGAGTATACGGTGCTGAACTCAATCAGTACTTTAATATAATCATTTCTTAATACTGCCTTTAAAAATAGTTATTTAGGCGTATTTACGATTCAAATAGTTTTTCACTGATTCTGACCAATTAAATTTACTTATGTGTAGAGCAAGGGTTTTTAGTGTCGCAAGCTCACCAATATCGTCTTGACCTTTTTCACTGACAATCATAATATTCGAAAATGGAAGACCGTCTAGCCTGTAGTCTGGCGGAATAATAAATGGATCAAATTTCCAGTCCCAGCTTATGGATAATACTGGAGTAGTGTTGCTTGCCCACTCAGTTAAACCAGATAGTATTGTTTGGCTTCCAATCACAGATTTGGTGGTAGTTTTATCTTGATTGAGCTCTGAATATAAATGATTAAAATCAATTTTTTCTAAATCTTTATATGTTAAACGAGTCAGCCCATCATTTTTCATTTCGATCATTAAATTAATTCCATATTATTCCTGATGACCCTAGTGTAATTAGTTTACTATTACGCTAGAGTGTGGCTCAAATAATGTAACTAAGAATACGCGTCAATAGAGCTGCTTATTTGCGCTTATAAAAAAATATTTTAATTGGTTTGTAATAATAATGTAATTGCTATTATTTACAGTTGACAATTTTATAGAGATAGAAACCATAATAAGATGACGGATCATCACGTTTTTGACCAAATAGAAGCTATTCAAACAGCCCCGACACTACTAAAGTTGGTTGATATAGTTGAAAAAAACATTCAAACACTAGGATTTGAATATTTCTCATATGGCCATAGGGCGCATATTCCCGTAGCGACCCCTAAGTTAGAGTTAATAAACAATTATCCAAGTGCGTGGAGTGCGAAATACCAAAAAGAAAGCTATTTCGAACAAGATCCGACTATTTCACACGCTTTAAGAACTACTGCTCCATTAGTTTGGACGGATGATACTTTTTCTCAATCAGTTAAACTTAAAGAAGATGCGGCCTCATATGGCATAGAATTTGGCTGGTCACAAGCAACTCGTAGTACTTCAGGGGTATCTATGCTGACGTTAGTTAGACCTTCAACCCCTCTATCTGATGCCGAAATTAGATCTAACACTCCAAATTTAATGTGGTTTACACAGACCCTTAATGACGCTCTGGAAAAATTCATATTACAATCTCCCCTGGCTGCACCAGAAGTATCTTTAACCAATAGAGAGGCCGAAGTTATCCGTTGGACTGCAGATGGGAAAACTTCGTTTGAGATATCGATTATACTGGGTATCGCTGAGCGAACCGTTAATTTTCATTTAAATAATGTCATGGTAAAATTAAATTCTCACAATAAAATTTCGGCAACTGTTAAAGCAATGGTACTGTGCTTGATTTAATATCAGTTGTTTATTTGGCTATTCTAATAGCGTGATTTAATCCTGCTAGTGCAACTGATGAACTGAGTTCCAAGAATACCTGATTAGGGGTCTTAGATCCCTAATTTTTTTAATTATTGTGTAAAATCATTCACTTATATACTAATTCTATAGGCTAGCCTTGTAAAAACAACCTTTTGAAATCACTACCTTAACAAGCGATTTCATTTTTCATTTAAACTAGATTCCCCTGAACTATTCAGCTGATTAAAGTAGGGTTTTTATTCATTATATTCAGCTGGTTTCTCATGACGTGTGACTTCATTATCTAGATTATAAGCGATAGTTTAATTTAGTAATGAAATCCCAATCAATCAGTGTAAAGCAACTCTTTCTCTTAAGTAAGTGTGGAGTAACTTCGCTTACCACTTATACCTGAACGAAAAAGTAGAAAGGTTACTCCAACCAATTCCTCATATAGACTTTTATGTTTCACTTCCAATATAATTCATGTGGCGAATATTTTATCAGGCCATTTTTTCAATTGCCATCGGTTGAGGCGTTGTTTTGGTAAGTTCTGATGCCGCCTGTTTTATAATGTCCTCAGTCGTGTCCCAATCTATACAGGCATCGGTAACAGACTTTCCGTAGATCATGTGGTTAGAAATATTTTGATTCCCTGACGTAATATTACTTTCAATCATGACTCCTATTATTGATTGATTACCATTTTTTATTTGATCAATTACATCCTTTAAAACCAGCGTTTGACGATCATGATCTTTGTCTGAATTTGCATGGCTGCAATCAACCATAATCTTAGGGGATAGCTCGTTTTTAATTAGTATGGCCTCACATTCAGCTATATTTTTGGCATGATAATTTGGTCCATCTTTCCCGCCTCTAAGAACTATGTGACCGTAAGGATTGCCCTTTGTGTGAACAATCGAAATACTACCTTCCTTATTCATACCTAAAAAACGATGAGGATTAGATACTGATTGCAATGCATTTATAGCCACTGTTAATCCACCATCAGTGCCGTTCTTAAAACCTACTGCACTGGATAGACCACTGGCCATCTCTCGGTGAACTTGTGACTCAGTGGTTCTCGCACCAATTGCAGACCATGAAATAAGATCCTGAATATATTGAGGTGTTATAGGGTCTAGCGTTTCGGTCGCTACAGGCAAACCTATGTGGGCGATATCAAGTAAAAGCTTGCGACTAAGTTCTAAGCCCTCTTGAATTTTAAACGAATCATTTAATTCTGGGTCGTTAATAAGGCCTTTCCATCCTATAGAGGTTCTTGGCTTCTCGAAATACACACGCATAATTATTAGTAAGCTATTACTGACTTTTTCAGATAGTTGTTTTAACCTCTTGGCATAATCAATCGCCGCTTTGGGATCATGGATGGAGCAAGGCCCCACTACGACCATTATGCGCTTATCTTTACCCTCTAAAATATCCCTCACTGCTGCCCGCCCTTGTGAAACTGTATTTTCAGCAATGGAACTCATGGGTAAATGCTTTTGTAATGTATTAGGGCTTGCTAGAGCTTTATGTGAAATAACATTAAGGTCACTTACTAAAGTGGTATGCATATTTAACTCCTTTTAATAGACTCAGTATTTAAAGCGACATAAGCTTTGAATACCTGTAATTAATTTTAAACTAGATTAATATTAAGGCTGCTTTTGATATACAACTGCATTCTTAGGTAATGTGTACCAATTTTGTTTTTCGCTTACCCATATATGAACTGATGGCTCAAGCATTTCTGTATTATTTAGGTTACTAGGTTTTAACTTTAACGGGCCCTCTTCATTTGGGTTAAAGTGATAAATCCGATTACTACATGAAGGACAAAATTTTGCAGCTACGACGTTTCCATTATCTGCTACTCGGCGCCATTCATTCATTTTACCGTGAAATCGAACGGAGTTTTTATCTACCATAGCGGTAATACTGAAAGCACTGGTTGATAACTTTTGACACTCTTTACAGTGGCACGCTACCACTTTTAAGGGGGGGGTTAATAATTCATAGCTAACAGCACCGCATTGACAGGCTCCTAGTATGGGGTAAATAATTTCTTCCATATATTTTCTATTATTTAATTCTGTGAATTGGAGTGTAAGAGGCTTTGGACTCATCTTTATTTACTAAGTGAAATAAACACGAGCCCAAAACTAAAATCAGATATTGTTAATATAATTCCAAGTTATATATCTGACACTGAAAAATGCTAACTGGCTTTAAGCATCTCTGTTTGATGATCAAGTTCTAGTGTTACATCGTATTCGTGCACCCAAGAATTAAACTCAACCAATCGTTCTAGTACTGATCGAGCGCTCCATGGACCACCCACAGCATAAGATCCTTGTGGTACGTCTAACATTTTTTGAATGTCGCTTTCAGGGATCAGCTGTAAAATAGGTGAATTTGGTTTAAGTATAGATTTAACTCGTTCACGTAGTGCCAGTTCATAACCTCCATCTTGTGTTGATGGATAAGGGCTTTTTTTACGATCTAATACACTATCGGGTACTAGGCCACGCATTGCAGCTCTTAAAAGACTCTTTTCACGGCCATCAAAATTTCTAATCGCCCATGGTGTATTAAAAACGTAGTCGACTAAACGATAGTCCGTGAAAGGAACTCGTATTTCTAATCCGACCGCACCACTAATTCGATCTGATCGATCTAGCAAAAAGTTTTCCCAACGGGTTAAATTTAGGTAGGTAATTTGGCGCATGCGCGCTTCTTTCTCTGATTCACCATCTAAAGTAGGCATTTCTTGAATAGCTTGGTCATATCGTTTTTCAATGTAACCTCCCAATCCTAAAGTATTCCATAAACCTAGTTTTTTAAGTGCGCCCATTCCGCCTGCTTTTTCTAAAGGGTGGTGCCATGGGAAAGAATTTAGCTCTACAGCCTCAGGGTCATGGAACCAAGTGTAACCACCAAATAATTCATCAGACGCTTCACCTGATAGGGCTACAGTTACTTGCTCCTTGACAGCTGCGCATAGTAAGTAAAGAGAATACTCCATGTCTCCAGTTGAAATAGGTAGATCTTGAGCTTTTAATGTTGCCTTTCTAGTCTCTGGATCCATTATGTCGTCATTGCTCAGCATAACGTTAATATGCTCAGCTTTTACATGTTTGGCTACTTCGATGGCAAATGGTGTATCTGGGTCTTCCCATTGCACATTTGAAGAAAACTGGTCCTCATAACCTTCAAAGTCGATTGAAAAGGCTTTTAATGCTTCTTCGCTACCTTGTTTTTTCATGGAGTTCGCTGCTAATACAGTTAGTGCACTTGAATCTAGACCGCCAGATAAAAGCGTTCCTAAAGGAACGTCCGCTACAACCTGCTGATCAACGATGTCAGTTAACAAAGTACGTACGTGGCTCACAGTAGTCTCTAAATCATCTCCATGCTCACGTGCTTCTAACTCCCAATATTTTCGTTCGGTTTTACCGGAACGATTAAACTTCATAATCGTTCCAGGTTTAACCTCAGACATACCTTTAAAAATACCGTGACCAGGTGTTTTAACAATACTAAATATTTCCTGTAATCCCTCAGTATCAACTACAGCATCAACTTCAGGATGAGAAAGGATGGCCTTAGGTTCAGATCCAAAAATAATTTCTTCATTTAAAGAGTAGTAATATAAAGGCTTAACTCCCATATGATCTCGAACTAAAATAAGCTCTTGTAATTCAATGTCCCAAATAGCCAAAGCAAATATTCCGTTTAAGCGTTCAGCAAAATTATCGCCCCACTCCAAGTACGCTGTAAGTACAACTTCAGTGTCACTCTTAGTTTGAAATGTATGACCTGCCGCTATCAACTCTTCTCTTAATTCTCGGTAGTTATATACTTCACCGTTATAAGACATAACAGCCTTTGTACCTTGTTTGTTCGTAATTTTCATTGGTTGAATTCCTCCTTCCAAATCAATAACGGAGAGCCTTCTATGGCCCAATATAATATTTTTGTCTAACCAAACACCTCCAGCATCTGGACCACGTGTGATCAGTGAGTCAGTCATGGTTTGAGCAATTGTATTCTGGTTTTCAAGATTTCTCTGAAAACTCATCCATCCAGTCATTCCGCACATATTGTATATTCCTTCTAGTTTAGTGTTATGTGTTTACAATAAAAATAATGTTCAATTTCAAATTTAATGACTAAGCAACTTGGGCTGCTTCTGCCATTGTTTTTTCCTCTATAAAGGGCGCTGACATACCATGCAGCCAGTCTAAAGCTTCATGGCAATCATCAGGTGTCATATTGATAAGTTGTTCGTTTCGTTGAGTTGCGGCCTCACCAGCTGCGTGATAGATGTTTTTTCCCATAAATCTTGCAGCATCAACGACTCTAGCCGTTCTATCTTTTCGCACTGAATTATACTTATTTAAACGAACCACAAGATTGTCGCTATCAGCCCCTTTAATAAGTTCACCTAATGCAACAGCATCTTCTAAAGCCATACAGGCACCTTGAGCTGCATATTGAAGCATGGGGTGTGCGGCATCTCCGAGTAGAGCTACTCGGCCATCCGTCCAGTTATCTACTGAATTACGATCGCACAAAACCCATTTTTTCCAGTCATGACCTAAGTGCATTAAACGTTGTGCTTCTTCGTTGAGGCCTGAAAATAGATCCATTACGATGTTTGCGGGAACCGCTTCACCAGTTATTGCTTCAATTGCTTGGTTATCAATCGTTGCGGCCAGGTTCATGAATTTACCGCTCGCAATGGGATAGTGAACAAAGTGCCACTTAGGACCACTCCATAAAGAAACGGCATTCAAGCGCAGGTCTTCGGGTACTTCATCCATTGGCACTACGGCCCGGTAAATAGTATGACCCGATACCATAGGTTCACCATCACCAATGAGCTGTTGTCGAACAGTTGAACGAATACCATCAGCCCCCAGAATCACATCCCCACTCACAAGTTCTCCATCACTTAAACTAACGGATGCTTTTATGTCGGTTTGTGAGTATGAGCTAATAGCACAAGAGGTTCTTAATTCAATAGATGGATGAGCTTCGCAAGCATCTAATAATGGGTAATATAAATCTGTGCGATGAACAACCATATAGGGGTTATTAAAAGCCTTTTGGTATTCATCTCCCAATGGTAATCGATTAATAACCTCTCCCGTTACACCGTCCATTAAGCGTAATTCGTCAACTGGAACCGCTAGGTTTCTTACTGCGTCTCCTACCCCTAAAGAATCTAAAGCATTAAAAGCATTAGGTGCTAATTGAATACCTGCACCTATTTCAGTGAATTTTTTCTGACGTTCTAAAACAGTCACATCATAACCAGCATTTGCGCATGCTAATGCTGCAGCTAGCCCACCAATTCCGCCTCCAACAATTACAACCTTCATAACTCATACCTTCCTTTTTTAATTTTTTTCATGCGACTTTCACTAACGAAACATTGTTTAATAACAAATGATCCATAAGATTTTTAAAAATTTTCACACCATCCATTGTTAATATTGATTCAGGATGAAATTGAATGCTGCAAAATGCAGTACTTTTAATTGCATTTACTTCACCATCAATAGGATCAATAGAAATTTCAGCTAGGTCACGGCCATTAGGCAACGATAATTTATCGTAATTGCTACGTGCCGAGAACGTATTATAGAATCCAACTTTTTCTGGGGTACCAAATAAATCTATATCTTTTTGTACTCCTTGATTAGGATCATCTCGCCTTACAACACTGATTCCTAAAATAGAAGATAGAATTTGGTGGCTAAGACAAATTGCTAAAAAAGGTTGATTTCGTGCTAATAGGGATTTTATATCTCGATAAAGATGAGCTATTTTTGGATCGCTCAAATTTCTAGGATCGCCTGGCCCAGGTCCCATTACAACTAGGTCGTAATCGTCATCAAATGAATATGCTTCATCAAATCGTCGTACTAAGGTTTCGCAACCTAATGAACGTAATTGATGGTCAATCATTAACGTAAAAGTATCTTCGGCATCAACTATTAATATTTTTTTCCCTAAAAGGGAATTTTCTTTTTTATAATTTATCTCACGATCTTGCATCCAGAAACCTGAAATAGAATGATTGCGTTCTTTTAGTAGCCGAACAACGTCAGGGTGATTGCCAAAACTATTCTGAGATCTGATACCAATGGCTGCTAATAAACCAGATGCTTTAGCTTTTGTTTCTTCTGTTTCAGCTAATGGATCTGAACCACGAACTAAAGTAGCGCCTACAGACAACCGTAAATGTCCTTCAGGATCGATATCTGCTGTTCGGATTAATATTCCAGAGTCTAAAACTCGCGCACCATTATTTTGACCAATAAGAGCCATTACACCACTGTAATACCCTCGGCCGTTAGGCTCATATTGATGAATTACGCTGGCGGCACTTTCTTGTGGGCTGCCTGTTACAGATGGGGCAAACATGGTTTCTTTGAGGATTTCTAAGGGTTCCATGGAGGTTTTCCCTTGAATAAAATATTCAGTATGGGCTACTCGGGCCATTTCTTTTAAATGAGGCCCAATGACTGTTCCACCTGAATCACAAACTCGAGCCATCATCTTAAGCTCCTCATCCACGACCATATACAGCTCGTCTTTTTCTTTTTGATCGCTCAAAAAAGTTGTGATTTCAGATAATTTTGGACCTGTAGGAGGATAACGATAAGTACCGCTTATAGGGTTCATAACCGCCGTTCCTTCATCCAGGCTAATATGACGTTCGGGGGTTGCCCCTAGTAATGTTCGTTCTCCCGTGTGAACGACAAATACCCAGTATGATCCAATTGCCTGTGCCAATAAATTTTTAAAAATGGACAATGCACTAGCTATTGAATAATTACTTATATCCGCAGTGAATGAGCGTTTCAGTACAAAACTAGCGCCTTTACCTTGTCCAATTTCATGCTCTAAAACATTCGCCACCATTTCAGCATAGGATGAATCGGCCATATCAAAGCCAGAATTTTTCATATCTATTTTTTCATCTGGTATAGCAGCCGCCAACTCTTTTACATTCACCAGTTCTTGTAGCTGAATATCCATGGCAATTAGCGGTGTGCCATCATTTTTCGCGTGTAATCCACGTTCTGAAATTTGACGGTAAGGCAGTAACACCAATTTATCTTGAATTAGTTCATTTGAATTTTTATCTATACAAGGGAGTTCTATATCCTCAAGTGATTCATACTCATGTATTTCTCCAAATAATACATTTACTTCGTCATTAGTTATTGATTCAGGTCGATATATCAATGCGAATGGAGGGGGGTTCTCATCTAATAGTGAGGTTAGAAAGTTAAATTTTGTGTTCTCAAAACCAGCACTCATGCTAATACCTCTAATTGTTCCAAAACTTGATTTGAATTTAAAACCATAGCGCAATTACGTTCAGCATAATCTAGAGCCATTGCATGATCTTTAGCACTAAAATCAGCAATAGCATCTGAAATTAAAAAAGGTTTTATATCATTAGAAAAAGCCTCTACTGCCGTAGATAAAATTCCAACATGAGCATAAACACCACAAATAATAATCTGATCTCGTCCAGAATTTTTCATTCGTTCAAGTAAATCTGTTTTAACAAAAGCGCTGTACCGCCATTTTGTTAATAGCCAATCTTCTGGTTTTGGAGTTAATGGCTGAATGATTTCTCTATCTTCTTCGCTTGTAGTCATTCCTGGCCCCCATATATCTTTAAGTAGGCCACGTTGTTCCTGATTCATACTTCCTGGTTGTGCTGTGTAAGCAATTTGAATTCCAGCTTCGCTGCAGGTTTGACGTAAACGAATAACGTTATCGATTAGTGTCGATGCAGGACTACTAGAAAGAGAATATGGACGTAAAAAATAATTTTGCATGTCATGGATAAGAAACACTGCTCGGTCAGGATCTATATCCCATTGCGCAATATTAGAACGTATATCCCTAGGGATGGAATATGATGAGATAGGTGATATACCAGACATTTTATTTTTCTCCTGAACTTTAATGAAAAGAAAACTTTACTAAATATTTTTAAATATAAGTTCAATAGGTAGTAAAAAGTTATGGCTGTAGGCTAATTTGAATGCGGATTTTGGAATAGCTGTTAAAACTGACAGGAAATAAAATCTTTATGAAGATAATTAAAAATTAGTAAAAAATGACGTTACGACCTGCCTTTTTAAGTGACATGAATGAACATTGTATTTTCATAATGGTGTCGTCACACCCGTATAAAAATGGTTAGAGATCGTTACGTCGATGATGGTGCTCCCATTCTTTTTTTAAATGCCATGGCGTTGTTCCGTTGCGTCAGTGAAGGATGATCAATCCATCGTGGCCCTATCATTACTTTGTCAGTCTAGTACTTAAGCACCCAGTGTCGCGCCACCATCAACGGTCAACGTTTCCATCGTGATGTGACCCGCCAATTCAGACAATAAAAACATCACCGCATCGGCTACGTGTGCAGGTTGAGCAACGCGCTTCAACGGAATACCTACTCGGAAGGCTTCTGGTGATCCATCGATGCTGGCTTGAGTGCCGCTTTCGCCGGTCAAAGAACTCAGCATTTCAGTATCAGTTGATCCTGGGGCTACGATGTTGCAGCGAATACCGTGCTTTGCAATTTCTAAACCTAAGCATTTAGTGAAAGCGACAACGGCGGCTTTAGACGCTGCGTAAGCACCCATGTCTACGCGAGCCGTTGATGCTGCATTAGAAGCGACTGTCACGATAGCGCCTTTATCACCACGGGCAATCATGCGACGGGCTACGCTGCGTGATACAAAAAATACACCTGATGTATTTACACGCATTGTGAATTCCCAATCTTCATCGCTTAACTCGGTGACAGCGCCTGTGCGAAGAACGCCGGCTGCATTCACTAAGTAATTAACAGGACCCAGTGTGTTTTCTACGTCTTCAATGAAAGCTTCTACTGCCTTGCTTGAACCGATATCGGCGATAAAGGGATAAACGGTTAAGCCTTCAGAAGCCATCTCAGCGATTACCTTGTTTAACGCGACTTCGTTAAAATCAACGGCCGCTACTTTTTTACCTTCTTTAGCCAGCTTGCGAACAATCTCTTTTCCGATGCCGCCGGCTGCGCCTGTTACGATCGCTACCTGTGCTGATTCTTGGTTGAAAGTGGTGTTGTTTAGTTGAGTAGCGTTAGTCATTTTGTAAATCCTTTTGAATGCGTTTCGGTGTTTGTTTTTGATGAATCTATTAAAGGGATTCTGGGCAAACTAAAAAAGCGTAAAAAATCAAATGGAATGTTCGAGTGAGTCGTTTGGTTGCTTGTAAGTTATTGATTATAAAGGGTTTTGTTCGTGTTTTAAGGCGGAGTTTTAAGCGGATTTAATATGAAAAAAAGAGTAAATAAAGGCTTGTTTTTGGTGTTTAAAAATAGCGGTAATTAACCCATCGAGTCGTTACGACCTGCCTTTTTAAGTGACATGAATGAACATTGTATTTTCATAATGGTGTCGTCACACCCGTATAAAAATGGTTAGAGATCGTTACGTCGATGATGGTGCTCCCATTCTTTTGTTAAACGCCACTGTGCTGTGCGAGTTAAGGATAATTAACCAATAACGACGCTAGATAGCGTTAATAAGATCTTGGCCTTCATGAGTACTTTCTTTTGAAGGCGCCGATTTTTGTTCTATTAAATTTCTATTGTGTTCCAGCATGAAATTTTGCTGTGGACCCAAAGGCACAATCCCGGAGGGGTTAATTTCACGATGGCTTAAATAGTAGTGTTGTTTAATGTGCTCAAAATTCACAGTCTCAGCAATACCTTCTACTTGAAATAACTCTCGGGCATAGGCACTGATAGCAGGATAATCACTTAGCCTTCTTACATTACATTTAAAATGTCCAAAGTAGACAGCATCGAAGCGAATGAGAGTGGTGAATAAGCGCCAATCAGCCTCGGTTATTTGGCTTCCTGTTAAGTAGCGTTGCTGGGTTAATGTCTCTTCTACCCAATCCAAAGCAGAAAATAATGATTCTACGGCATCTTCATAAGCAGATTGTGAACGAGAGAATCCAGCTTTATATACACCCGTATTGATAGTTGTGAATATATGACTGTTAATCGATTCAATCTGCTCTTGTAATGGCTTTGGGAAATAATTTTCAGTGCAATTTGTTAGATGATTAAACCCTGAGTTAAACATGCGGATAATATCTGCAGATTCGTTACTCACAATGGTTTCAGTCTTTTTATCCCAAAGTACAGGTACGGTTACTCGCCCTTCATACTTAGGGTAGGCTTTTAGGTAAAGCTCATACATGAAATCAAAGTCATAAAGTGGATCTTCCAGCATTTGCCAACCATTATCTAGCATAAGAGGGTCAACTACGGTCACATCAATATAGTCTTCTAACTGCATTAATGAACGATAGATCAAGGTTCTATGTGCCCAAGGGCATGCAAGTGACACATATAAATGGTAACGGCCTTTCTCGGCCTTAAAACCATTTTCACCGTTAGGGCCTGCTTCCCCATTTACAGTTATCCAATTTCTAAAAAGACTCTCTTGACGGCGGAAATCCTGGCTACTGCTATCGCCTTTAACCCATGCTTCATTTAGTAAGTATCCCATTTCAAACCTCTTTAATTTGTTTCGTTGCGTGTTTTGATGAATCTATTAAAGGGATTTTGGGTAAATAAAAAAAGCGCAAAAAATCAAATGGAATGTTCGAATATTTAGTTTGATCAGGCTAACCTATTGATTTATAAGGTTTTTATAGGATATTTTGGTGAAAGACTTAATCTGATGAGGTTTAAATATAAGTTTTTTGTTGTTGATTTAGCATAACTGCAATTAATTCATCGAATGTTTAGGCTAAAGGGGCGAGATACCGGCTTGTCCAGACCTAGCAGCCTGACAATTGAGTGTGAAATAATCCACAATCAGTTTGATAGGCTTGGTTAACCCTATTGTCATTCAAATGTAGCTGCTCGGATGGTGTTAATACTGACCTTAGATGGCTAGATAATAGTATTAGCAGCGCAAATATCTGTGCTGACCTGTTAGATATTACAGCTACCTTAATTGGCACCCGCAATTAAACTAAGGTTAAGGATTCAATAACGTAAGTCGTTAATAGCGGTAAGGGAGTGTCCAGTATGATCACTAAAGGTAAAGACATTGAGCCCGTTACAATTGTGCTGTCTGAAATAGTGCAACCAAATAAAATAAATGAGTACGAACAGTGGGTGAGCGGCATTAATCAGGCTGTGAGTGAATTTGCGGGTTTTGAAGGTGTAGATGTTATTCGCCCTAGAGACCCTCAACACCCTGAATATGTCGTGATCGTTCGTTTTAAGACCCCTGACAACCTTAAGTTTTGGCAAGAATCACCTGTTTATCGTTCATGGATTAAAAAATCTTACGAAATTGTTACTAGGAAAAGCCATACTAATGTTACTAGTGGGTTAGAAATGTGGTTTACGCTGGATAAAAATATACACCCACTGTCAAAGCCTCCCGCCTATTATAAATTGGTTATTCTGGGGATTTTAGCTGTTTACCCATTGGTTTTATTTACTAACTATTTATTAGATCCAGTATTACGTAATGTGCCCTATTTACTTGGCGTATTCCTCTCTGTTGTCGTTATATGCCTTTTAATGACTTATCCAGTATTACCTTGGCTAGAAAGAATTCTGAATTTCTGGCTTTACCCGCTATCTAAGAATCGCCGTTAAAACCTAGGTTATGTATGAATATTTTATTTAAATTCCATATTTTTGTGATGTTAACCCTTTATTCACTTGGTTCCTTTTCTCAGGTGATTTTGCCACCCGTTAATTTGGGGAGTACCAGCTTTGTAGATGGTGTGGGGGGGCCGGGCACGTTGATTGAGGAAAGTTTTGTCAGCTATTCATCCAATAAAATTACAGATAATGAGGGTAATAATATTTCACAAAGAAGCCGTTTAGATAGTTTTTCGGCAGTGACACTTATAGCTCATATTACAAATAAAAAAATATTAGGTGCCTACTACGGTTTTGAGATATTACTACCAACAGCCAGAGTGAACATGGATGTGTTTGAAAAAAATAAAGAGATTGGTATGGGGGATGCTTCAATTAGCCCACTAATACTGCAGTGGATAAATGGAAAATTATTTAATCTTCCATTTAATCATAGACTTAATTTAAGCTTCATTTTACCTACTGGAAGCTATGATGATAGTAAGCAACTTAATATCGGAAATAATGCATTTAGTTTTAACCCTCACTATGCGTTTACGTTAAATTTTACGGACCATAGTGAATTAAGTATGCGAGCGCATTATTTATGGAATGGTAAAAACAAATCTAAGAGTGAGAATAATGATTTACGACATACTCAAGCAGGACAGGCATTTCATATAAATGTTTCAAGTTCATACCTAATAAATAACGATTTTAAAATTGGTTTATCTAGCTATTATTTAAAGCAATTAAGTCAACATGAAGCCAATGGTGGTGTACTTAGCGATTCGTTAGAACAAGTTTTTGCTATAGGCCCAGGCTTGCAATACAAGTCTTCATTATTAACGCTTCATGTTAATTCATATTTTGAATCCTTTGCTAAAAATAGACCGGAAGGAGAGCGATTTATTTTTAAAATTTCAAAGGTGTTTTAAATATATAACTTTATTATCAACCAAAGGAATAGAATATGAAGAAAATATTACAGATTAATAGTAGTATACTAGGTGATCAATCAGCAAGTGAAATACTTAGTGATTACACAGTAGAAACGCTAAAAAGAAATAACGATATCCAACTTATTACTCGTAATTGCTTAGGAATTCCACATTTAGATGGGCAGTCATTAATCGCTTTTTCTGGACAAGGTAGTAACATTAGTGAGGGGCACAAAAAATTATTGGACCTATCTGATGTAATGATTTCTGAAATAGTAGATGCAGATACCATTGTGATTGGTGTACCCATGTACAATTTTGGTATCCCTTCTCAATTAAAAAGCTTTTTTGATTTTATTTGCCGAGTCGGCATTACATTTAAATATACAGAAAGCGGTTCTGTAGGATTATTGTCCAATAAAAAAGTTTATATATTAAATACTAGAGGAGGGATATATCACTCACTTGGACAGGATTTTATCACCCCTTACCTGAAACAAATTTTTCAATTCATCGGCATTACAGATTTGAACTTTGTTTATGCTGAGGGTCTGAATATGGATAATGGTTCCAGTAAAGAAAAATTCATTGAGGATGCAAAACTTAATATAGAAAAGCTTATATCCCCATTAGTTTCTGCATAATATATAGATCTCTTATTGCCAATGGATTAAATATCATCTATAAATGATATTTAATCCATTGAGCTGATTTAGAGTAAACTCCCTTCTTTTTATTTAATTTTCCATTCTACGCCCCGATTAATCTTTATTAACTTTCTCCTGTTAAATTTATCAGCTACCTCAATTCCATACCAAAAGTTATTATCATAATATAAACCATGACATTTACAGGTATTGGATATGATAGTTAATATTGTTGAATCACACCATAAACTGGCTGATTTGAATAAAAGGCTAGTAAGTAACCAAGAAATGTATTTATGTTGCTCTGTAACGAGTGTTAATGGTTTATATTTAATCACCCATAATATTAGTTATAAATGAAACCTAAAATATCTTTAGATCATTGGCAGGCATTAATATCCGTTGTAGAAACTGGTAGTTATGCTCGTGCTTCGGCAGAACTTAATAAATCACAATCAACTCTTAGTTATGCAGTTAATAAAATTGAAGAGTTGTTAGATATTAAAGTATTCAAACTTGTAGGTCGCCGCGCAGAATTAACCACTGCAGGAAAATCGCTCTACCGGCAATGCCAGTTTCTTGTGCATCAAGCTGGCGAATTAGAAGAGCGAGCAACCTCTTTAGCAACTGGCTGGGAGTCTGAATTGAGTTTGGCTGTGGAAATGATCTTTCCCCCTTGGCTGCTACTTCGGTGCCTAGATGCATTTTCATTAACACCGCCAGAACCACGAATAGAGGTTTATGAATCTGTATTAGGCGGAACAGAAGAGTTATTACAAGAACGTCATGTCGATATGGCAATATGTTCTCAAGTACCAACTGGATTTGTAGGAGATTATCTTATGCATGTAACATTAACAGCGGTTGCGGCGCCAAGCCATCCGCTTCACCAGCTTAAGCGTGATATAAGCCTTAATGACTTAAGGGCCCATAGACAACTTATATTCAGAGATAGTGGAAGTCAGCGTGTGACCAAAGCCGCATTGGAGATATCTGAGTCAAGGTGGACGGTTAGCCATAAATCAACGTCAATTCGTGCAGCCTGCATGGGGCTAGGTTTTGCTTGGTTTCCAAAGGAGTCTATTTACAAAGAATTAGAAGCGGGTGAGTTAAAAAAACTGCCTTTACAACAAGGAGCGGAGAGATTAGTTGCCTTATATTTGGCTCATTCTGACCCAGAGTCTGCAGGTCCTGGGGCACGCGCTTTAGCAAAAATCATTCAAGAGGCAGCGGCTGAACCTGGACTGCCTTGCTAATGTAAAAAATTGCTGGCCGTTTTAATGTACTATCTACCAACTTATCAGGGGAAACCCTAAAGTAAATGTAGATCTAATTGTTAACGCTGCCAGTCTCCTATAACTTTTTGATGCCATTAAACATTAATTTATCTATGTTAATTGTTGTTGAGGGTTAGAAAATAGAAAATCCTTTTCAATGAGAAGGCTGCTGAAAATGGTCCGCCCTACAGGATTCGAACCTGTGACTTCGGAGGGCACCACTCTATCCAGCTGAGCTAAGGGCGGATCGTAATCTGCATATTTAACCCGATGCTTTCAGTGCCTGTATGGTGAATGACGTCATCTTGGGAAGGGCGTAGTCTACCCCGCGTTGTAAAGGTAGTTTAGCAATCGCGAATATTGGATTATGGTTAATTCAAAAGTCTACGAAGGGCGCTATAATACGAATTAGCTTGATCGGCTTCCTCTTTAAGTACATTGCATAGTTAAAGAGAAGCTAGGGAACTGGGGCGATGTAAACCGGATTATTTGGTGGTTTCTCCATTGGGTATATTACGATGTTGATGTTTACCACGGTTTATAA
>MAAA01014048.1_pt1 | contig 29673 bp, 22 predicted proteins | sample 1115971 | NCBI WGS metagenome assembly MAAA01 (sample SAMN04961123, study PRJNA320927) | seawater metagenome | isolation source: sample BD02T6 sea water enriched with oil for 6 days | place: USA:Gulf of Mexico | collected 2013-07-27 | reverse complement strand
GGTTTATTAATTAGCATGGATGCCTTGCAACAAGGTGTGTCTAATTGGCTAGTGGTACCGGTTTTATTTTTAACGCTGATGTTTGGGCCGTCGGGGTTGTTGGTGTATTTAATTATTCGTTTAATTTACAACCCAGACCTATTGAGTTTTGTAACAGGATGATTTCTTAGTATGGCGCTGGGTGGGGTCCTGCCTTTTTCCTAAGCGCACAATACAAGGCCTTCCCCATAGCTGACCTAATTGACCTGAAAACAATCAAGAAAGTCATAGTTAGAAAGAAGTCGTGATGATTTATTCACAATGGTTTTGTATTTACATACAAAGCCATTTTTTATGTAAAGTTAGTGTTTATTGAGATCTCTAGCTCGAAAGTATAAATCTCAGGTAAGGGTAATTTCACTGTGGAGGGTTTCTAAGTAGGCTGTTTAATTCGCATCTGTTGCTTAAGTCTAATTTGGGGAGCTAGTGAGAAATTGTGATACTTTTGTGAAGTTTTAAGGTTTCTTATGTGCCAGCATGCGGATGGATCACTGGGTTGTTTTATGCATTAACTATGACCAGTGCATTATCCTTATTTTTTAGATAAATCCATCCTAAGCAAGGAGCATTACATGAAAATTAGGAATAGTTTTACCGACTGGGCATTAATTATAATATTGAGTTCAACCACTGCCCATGGCGCTAGGAATGAACCCATAAGCCCTATAGAGATTCCATCGGGTATTAATATGGCTCAGGCAGAACTGGGTAAGAAGCTGTTTTTTGATCCTAGGTTATCCAAGTCGGGTTTCATTTCTTGTAACTCTTGTCATAACCTAAGTATGGGGGGCACGGATAATATTAAAACCTCCATTGGCCATAAGTGGCAACAGGGGCCCATTAATTCACCTACCGTACTTAACGCCAGCATGAACCTAGCGCAATTCTGGGATGGTCGGGCCGCTAACCTACAGGAGCAAGCGGCTGGCCCTATTGCCAATCCAGGGGAGATGGCTTTTACCCACGTACTGGCGGTGGATGTGCTGAAATCCATTCCGCAATACGTGAACGAATTCTCTAAAGTCTATCCTCAAAAAAATATCAATATAGATCAGGTTACTCATGCCATAGCTGAATTTGAAAAGACCTTGGTCACGCCAAACTCTCGCTTTGATCTGTGGTTAAACGGAGATCAAGACAGTTTGTCGAGTGAAGAGCTAGCAGGTTATCAATTGTTCAAAGAAGTGGGCTGCATCGCGTGTCATAGCGGCCCAGCCGTGGGCGGCAATTCGTTTCAAAAAATGGGGTTGCTGCACAAATATAATACCAAGAATCCGGCACAAGGCTTAAAGGGGATTACCGGGAAGCAGGCAGATCAGTTTATATTTAAGGTACCCACACTGCGCAACATAGAATTAACCTATCCTTATTTTCATGACGGAGAGGTGGCGACCCTAAGCGAGGCGGTAGACCTGATGGCTAGCCTGCAACTGGGTAAAGAATTTACTCGGGGTGAAAACTCTAACATAGTGGCCTTTCTTAAAACTCTGACCGGTGATCAACCTAAATTTTTATTGCCTTCCCTACCTCCGTCAACGAATGCCACCGTGCGGCCAACACCCTTTGAATGAGGGGTTAGCGTAATTTCTGGGTTCTGTGTACCGAGGTAAGGTCAAACTCCAGATGAGGTGTTCCGTTCGCTCTGAATGGTGCACTTTGATAAATAATCAAGACATATAATTAGAAAGAAGTCGCGATAATTTATCCAGAATGTATTCGGGCGCGGTGCAGATCTTGCCTTTTTCCTAAGCACACAATACAAGACCCCATTGCTAATCTGATTGTTCAGCGACTTTTTAAAATTAGTGGCTTTGAAGCCAAGCCTGTTACATGAAAAAATCTTTAATCATACGGTTGCTAAGTATGGTTGTTTGATTTATGGCTGAATTTAGCAAGGAGCGCGTCTCGATTTGTTTATGTGTGGAATTGTGTTGTTGAAGTATTAAGGCTGTTGCTAAATTTTAATACAATTTATAGGGCTTTCTCGGCTATTTAATGTGCTTTAGAAAGGCTTTATTATCTTGTTGGATAAAGCCTTATATGCAGTAACTGAGCATATTTTAATAATTATTTCATTAATAGTGACGTCATATAACTTTGCAAATTCCCCTGCGGTTCTATAAAGCACTGGCTTTCCGGTTTCTGCCCGTTTTATTGATGCTAAAGAAATCAAAATATTTTTTGACCTACAATAATTGGCGAGTTTTTCCTGGCTGAATCCAAGATCTCTTCTGGATAAAACTAAGTAATTAGTATTTAGTTGAACGCGACCATTCATTTTTATCCTTCCTAGAAAGTTTTCTGAAAACAGTAAAGCAGTTTTATTGTTAATGAAATTACGCTATATCATTAAAAGTCTTAATTAAATTATTAGCGCGCTAATACTAGGATATTCGTCTTACGAAAGGTTGATGTATTAAATTACTTGTAATTTTATATTAAGTACTAATGATAGTGTTTCAATAAAACAGCTTCATTATATTCCATGTTTTATTAATAATTTATGACAGCTGATACCAATGTGATCCTAATGTGAGACTGAATGCACTTAAGAATACTTGTAGTGTACTAATGTGAGCTGTCAAAGGGTAAAAATAAAAAAGGCAAATGATAATCTTATTCTTAAGAGAATCTAATGCCTATGAAATCCTATTAAGAGGGCTCACGTAATGTAGTAGATATTAATAAACTAACTTAAGGACTATCTAATGATTTTTAAGAAGCTAATTTTACCTGCTGTTCTAAGTATTGCGTCTTTAGCCGCAACCAGTAATGCTTTTGCTTTAGATGTTAAAGCAGGGCCTATTTGGAATCATGATCATGCTATCTCTTTATGCCCTGAGATAACTAAAAACTACGGCGGCTGGACTGGGAACTGGCGTACAATTGAGTGGGGTAAGATGTCTGTATGTGGTGCAAAAGGCGGTACCACTAGCTCAAACCCTTATGATGCACCTGCAGGTCCTATTTGGAGTAATTCAGATGCACCGGCAAAGTGTTATGCGGCAACTCGTTATTACGGCGGTTGGAATGGTAATTGGACTACCACAATTTCGGGCCAAATGTCAGTTTGTGGTGCCAATGAAATTGTAGATACTACGTACTAAATTAAGGCTGATTAAGATAATCACCGAATTGTAAATATGCCCGAGAATTAAACGCTCGGTCATATTTTTGTTTGAATAATTTAAAGGACTTAGTGGTTGCCTCTTATTACTCTCTCTTTGTAATTCTTTCCTTATTAGTCGGCCTCGGCTGGAATGCCTTCTTTATCTGTTTCTTGTGCGGTTGTAGGCTTATCCCTGATATATTTATCTATCATCTCGTTTACCTTAACGTCGTAATCCTCCTCCGCTTGCTCGTTTCCACTGATACCGTTGTCGTGCTCAAAAATTGTATTATATGCATCTAGCTTAAAACCTTTTTTCAGCATGACATTGGTAGATCGCAAAGAGCCTTCTACCCAACCTTGGTAATCTGAATAGGCTTCATTACAAGTGAAAATATCCTGATCATCTCCAAAAGGTTGCGCCAACCATTCAATAACCTTTCTGTCGTCAGCACCAATTCCCCATTGATGAACGCCGAAGCCAAATTGCTCACTGGCTTTAACGTCAAATGTGGTGCTGCCTTGCCAAATTCGTGCTGAAGTGAATACCGGATCGGGTATATAACTGGTATTAAATATCTCTTTAAAGAAGGTGCTGGCTTGTTTCACAACGGCTTGTGATGCAGCATAAATAGTTTGTGGCTGTGTATTATTCGCTTCCTCCTGTTTCTTTGATTTAAACTCTGGCCCAATATTCTGCAATGCACTCCAAAAGTTAATGTTCAAGTAGTCACAGTAAATGGTTAATGCCGCTGGTTTATCGTATTTACTGTCATTAATAGCGTCAATTTTATCCTGTTCTTGTTTGGTGAAATGGGTGTCGTATTTATCAGCCAGGCTCTGTGCTTCCAATGCCGCGGTTAAACCGTCATCTAGACTATAAAATGGATAGATAGAACCCGTTGGCAGATCAGAAAAATTAGGACCAAATTCAACCGTTGGATAGGCAGTGTTATCTTTGCTCCACCATGCTTTATCATAATATAAGTTGATTTTAAGCAAGGCTTGATTGGTGGTAGTGGACAGGGTGTCCCACAAGGCACTACTGTCACTTTCTTCAAGACGGTTAAAGACATTTGCTTTCACAAATAGTTTTTCTAATGCCAAGCGTGGCAGGGCCAGAATTATTTTATCCGTTTCAATAACACTATCGGTGGTGTGGCCTTTCAGGTCGGTTTGACGATAAAACAGTTTGTATTTCCTTTTGGCCTTAGCGTCATCGTTAATTTCTATATTTTCTAGGCGCGTTTTAAGGAATATTTTTTCAGAGCCAATTGCGTCAACTAGCGCATTGGGAAGTGTGCTAAAGCCATCCTTTAGTGTCTTAAATTGTGGGTCGGAGGGAAAATCTTTTAATAATTGAAAAGCCTCTCCTGCATTCATACGCGATAAAAATGTGCCATTAAAGCCACTAAGACGATATAACAAGGTCACGCTTTCATTGCTATACCCCATGTCCATGAATATGTCCCACAACGACCATTGATTTAGTGGCGTACCTTGCCATGAGCAATCCAGTCGCAGTGCTTGCCAATATTCGGGTGTTAAATTATTAATATCCCATTCATTGGTAAATTTAGGGTTGGCAGCCAGAATTCGGTTATATACGGTATCGATCATGGCACTGGGATTTATATCTTTTTCTGAGGCTTTAAGGTTGTACAACTCTGACCAAATAGCATAATCATCTGCTTCTGATTCATTGACATTAAAGCTTTCACCACGAAAATAGCGGCGATTATTGCCACCGCTGTTCATCGGAAAAGGCACAATATCTTTGGTAATGCCGAGTTTACAAAACAAGGCCATTAAATTGTCCATGTATTCAAAGGTAAAGCGCATACCGCCTTCTTCTTCTTTGATGGTATTGCCATCGGCGAAATGTACTAAATCCGAATCCAGGCGACCGCCGGTGCGATTGGCCCCATCAATGATTACCAAATTGTTGATGCTTTTTTCATTAATGAGACGCCAACTGGCAAATAATCCAGCCATACCTGCACCGACAACAACAACATCGGTACTTTTTGGAATCGCGGTTTTACAGTTAGATTTGTGATAAAGATGTGGCATGTATCAATCCTATTAAAATTAATCTAAAAAATATTGGAGTATGGGTCATCGCTAAATTTTATAATTACATCTGACTCAGATGCACCGATAATAAAAAACTAGGTCCTATAGGCTAATTCAGTTGTATCCTAACCCGTATTTAATAAAGTCAAATAATTCATCAATATCCCCCCCCCTATATCAGCTTAAAATTACTTTTATGTATTGTATTTATTCAATAATTTGTTGAATTCCCCTTTATGATCTTAGTAATAAGGGCAGTTTTTTTAATAATTAGAATTAATTAGACATGAAAAAATTAAAACTTTATTGTTAACATTTGTAGCGCTAATGGCTTACTTTAAAGCCTAATAAGCGAGGTTTTATCCCCCGATTAAATTTTATGTTCCATTAACTTTAATAATGCAGTAGCTGATAACGGTGGGTAATCAGGCATCTTTATTATTGTTCAACTTCTTGCATTATTTCGCTTGTTATTAGCAAGAGTTAGACCAGAGAAATGTTGACGGATATCTAAGTATGGGGTGATAAAATATAAAGAAATCGGCGTAGGCACAGATACTTATGCATCAAAACTAGGCGCCAGTTTTAAGGCGATTGAACGGCCCACTTTTTCATTAGGTTGATTTAGTCTGAATCGTGATTAGTCTAATCACAGCCGAGAATAATCAAGATGGTCATAATTAGTATTAATGGGGTATTTTGACGAGGCGGTACATACTTAATGGACTCTAAGTATTGCTATCTTATTTATAACCTTGGAATGATGATTTTAAAGAATTAGACTAGCTACCGACAAATAAATCTGTATATGTAATGAATGTAAATTTTCAATTTAAATGTATGTGCATTAAAACAACATATAAATGAATGCTTAAAAGTAATAGCGCTTAATAACATGGCGACGTTTATCGCCGCCATGTTATTAACATGTCACGCTATGTTAGCGACACAAACACTAATGAGATACTTGTATAATTAATGCTGGATACTGGAAAGTTTAAATCCGCAATCAGCGTTCCATCTTTTGCGTAGTTGTATATATGGTTTGCAGAAGACAGATAAACATTTTTATCTGGGCCCGCTGCAATACCACTGATATCCGCCGCAACATTTGCATAAGAAAGTTGGTTAAGACTAAGATCCCGTACAGTGAAGCCCTGTTGAGAGCCATTGTAAGAAGCAAAGACCAGGTCACCTAATACACTCACATCAGTGTAGTTAATGCTATTGCTTGGGAATGTCATATCTTGAAGCTGTTCGCCGTTGGTTTTTACATGGTAAATATGATTGTTCGACGTGATATATAAATCGTCATTATTTCCTGCTGCAATGCCACTGGCAGTGTACGATGTGGCAAACCAACTTAGTTGATTCAGGTCTAAATCTCGTACCGTTACACCAACTTGTGAACCTTCGTATGCCGCAAATACTTGATTGCCTTTAACGGCTACACTGGTGTATTGAATACGATCATCAGGAAATGTCATATCTTTGATAAGTGTGCCGTCTACTTTGTAATGATAAAGGTGATTGGCGGCTGCAATATAAAGATCGCCATTAGCGCCAGCCGCAATACTATTGATTTCGGCATCAATTCCAGTAAATGAAATTTGCTCTAAATTAAGGTCACGTACAGTGAAGCCTTTTTGTGAGCCATTGTATGATGCTAGAGCAAGATTATTTGTCATAAAAAATTCCTTTTATTACTGGGTGTATAGAATGAATAGTTAATGATGTGGACAATCGTAATTAATACAAAAGTCTAAAATAAAGCCAAGTTAATGGCAGGAGGTATACTATTAGTAAACACCAAATGAAAACAATCGGCTTTATTTATTAGAACAGGAGCTATGAGGGGTAAGTGTAATAGTGTGGTTCACCCCAACTTTAAACTAAGCTGAAGGTGGTAAAACCAAAAAGGTGAATCGCTATGAACATTCAAGTATTGGGTGTAGATCTTGGCAAGATACCAAAGGAAACTTGATTGTGCTTCAGCAACTTACCAATAAATAACTTGCTGACTATTTTGAAAGTTACCACCCTGTAACATATACATGGCTAAGCGTGACACTCACAGTTAGAGTATGCCGCATAGACAGTCAAGCTTCCGACTAACAGAGTGGGTGGGGTCGAACAGAGTGGGTGGGGTCGAACAGAGTGGGTGGGGTCGCGTTTTGCTTTTTGCCTTAGCGCCCAATAAAAGGCCTGCCCAAAGCTTTCCTTGACTGTTCGGCTACTTTTACAATTATCGGCTTTGAAGCTTAGCTAGTGACGTGAAGTACTCTTTAATCATACGGTTAGCCCAAGACTTAGCCGTTATCCCCTCAAAATACGCACAGTGACTTCCGCGATCCGTTAACACTAAAATCACGTTCGCCATGGCTTCAATTCTATGTTGATGCTCATACACATTATCAATGTGGCAAACCGGATCATCTTTGGAATTTAGAATAAGTAATGGTATTTTTATGTTGTCAAAAACCACCGCAGGATTTGAGTTTTGCATGTAGTCTTCGGTACTTTCATTACCGGCTACTTCATATAAATGTTGGTGAAATTCATGCAGGTCTTGTGTCGCGGTTAATGCATCATAAGAAGCTAAATTTTGCAGGTGTTCTTTGTTAGGGGTAATGAACAACTTGTGTAATTTCTTGGTCATCATCTTGCTGTAAAACGGCACCGCACGTAAAAACGCGTTACGCATGTCGTAAGCAGGGCAATAAGCTATTGCCGCTTTAATAGGGCTGTCTTTACCCACTTTACCAAGATACTGCGCCAGTACCCCAGAGCCAGCCGAAATTCCGGTTGCGTATAAAGCGGATTTTGGATAACAGGTTTGTATGTGTTTTATTTGCGCAGCAAAATCATCGGTATTGCCCATAGTATTAAAGCTTGGGCTTTGTAGTGTCATCTCGCCGTGCCCACGGCGAACGCATAACGCGACTCGCCAGCCAAGACTCTCCCTAATGTAGCGCACAAACCCCCGCATGCTTTGAGGGTTGCCCGATATGGTGTGCAGCACTAATAGGGTTGGAGTGTCTTCGGGTAAATCTAGGCCCAACCAATCAACCGAAACCTGGCCACCGTCGTCCATGGTTAATACATCCTGTCTGTCGTAATTCAGCGGTTTAGCAAAACCTTTAATAAAGCCTAATACAATCAGTTGCAAATGGGTATTGAACAACCAAGGCGTTGGAAAGTAGCGTTTGGTTAAAGATTTAGTATTTTTGATGATGGTTTGGTTAAGGGGGGTTTCTTGATAGATTAAAGAAGGTTTTTTAACCGCAGTGATAAAATAGTATGCGATGAATAATATAAATAGGGGTAAGAAAATTAAAATAAACGTCATAATAGGGGATCTTTAAACATGTAATAAGCATGCTAAAAGAAATACTGTACAGTGTAAAGTTGCATGGTCACTTTACAGTGCAGAATCATGCAGTCGGGGCAGGCCTTACTTTTTTCATAAGCACACAGAGCAAATTCTGGCTCTTTAGATGGTAGTTGGTTTTCACTCAAGGTGTTTAATGGTGGTGCACAATCACTTTGAGCGGGCATTGGGCTGCGGGCTCAGACATCCATAGAAAATAACCACTTGGCAATGTCAATTCATATTAAAGCTAAAAATCACAGTAATTTGTAGCGGCGTTTTAAGGCATCTATTTCAATTTTATATTTAACTAAAAACTGATTAAATTCTTTTAGCACTTTAGGGTGTTTAGTGGTGGATAAATAATAGTGATCGTCTACATGGGGGAGGTCTCGGGCAAAACGTAATACATCTTCTTTACCCAGCAAGCGTAACTGGTATTTGGCCACCTCAATATTTAAGTATGCGCCCTGCAACCTTCGAACAATGACCTGACGAACGATGCCCTCAATGGTAAAATGCTCGGTGAGTTTCATTTTTTTATCTTTAATCAAATCCAAATAAGGCCAAGGGGTGAAACCACTCACTGTTCCTATGTGTTTAAGAGAGGAAATGTATGCCCCATTGCTAGCCAACACCATGATGCCATCGATATAGCCGATGACGGGCTTGCTATAATAAACGTCTATGCTGGCACGCCTACTGGCTTTCCAATAGTCATTGTCGGGAAATTTAAAATCCAGCTGGGACTTAAAAAATACGTTATAAAGGCGTTTTACTGGAAGCACTTCGAATCTAAACTGGTGCTGGTAATGCCGAGCAAACAAATCAAGTAACTCACGGGAAAACCCCCTATATTCACTTTTTTCAATAAAGAAATAGGGCTGATAATTTAGCCGTTCCACTCCTATGGTATAGCTGCCAGCCTGAGTATTATTTGAGATCAATACACAAAATAGGTAAAAACAAAGAAAGAGGCGCCAGTTGAAAGCGGGTTTGAGCAGAGATAAAAAGCCTGTCACATGCATAGTGATACAGCTCTCACAGAAATTATTAGGGGGCTCTAATAACCTTAGCAAACCTCCAAGCTATGACTTAGATGTTTAAACTATTACTGGTATTTTTTATATTCTGGTTTTTTACAATTGCTTCGGCGCAGGATGTTTTATGTCGAACTCATACTATAGAGCACCGGCACCGTATCATGGTTAACACAGTAGAAAATGCCAAACCCGCCATGATCGGCAGCAGGGTCAAGCTGAGCCCATATTTGAATTTGTTAAAGTATTTGGAGTTAATGCCATTTAATACTTAGTTGCACTTGAAAATTAAATGTACCTTCATCAGCAAGCGCTACGGGGCACCCATTAGGTTTTTTCTGTCAAGTTATTAGAGTTAATGGTGCTGCACAATCACCTTATGCTGGCATTAAAAATGTTGATTTTAAGTGCGATTTTCTGATTCGCTGATTGAAGTTCATTGATTGTTGGTAGGAATTTTATTGGTAGTTATCAATCAGATTGTTAAGATGTTTATTTCTAAGTATTTTAATGTTATTCCATATTTTTTCGCTAAGATTTGGGTGTTGTTTTTTAAACTGTTTTGATAGCATTAAATAGTAGGCTTTGGTTTTTATGGCAGGATTTACCTTTTCAATGCTTTTTAATCCCGATTTATGTCTAAGAAAATAATCCCCCGTCACATCCTGCAACGCTATGGCCTGTACCTTTTCGTTCAGTAAGTTTTTGAAATTATCCAGTATACTAGGGCTGCTTTGTATTTTAATGCCCATCTTTGTTAAATCACTTTCTATAGAATAAGCCAGGGGAGTGCCAATGAAGCCTTGTAATCCGCTAACCTGTGTTCCATTCCAGTTAAAGTGGTCTCCCTTTAAACGATAAAAATGATAAGAGATAGTGGTTATTCGGCGAGAACGATCAACCATATTATTTTTAAATGGATAATGGCCCTGCGATAGACGGCCTTTAGAAAACGAAGCATTAAAGACACCGTCAACCTCACCCAATTTAAGTTGGGTTAGGCATTGCATCCAATGACAGCGTGAAAAGTTAACTTTTAAATTGGGTATTACCGTCTCAAGTAGTTTAAGTAACTCTACCGCGGCGCCTGGTTTTTGAGGTAATACTTCAGATGTATCCCCTATGTAATATGGGAATTGGGTGGCATCTTCATAGGCAAAAGTGACTTCAATTTTAGTATCAGCCTGACAAAATGCAGCAAGACCTAACAGAACCAATAACCAGGAGGTGTTGATCAACATTGCCTTCATTACTCTTATTGAATACCTAGAACACCATAAGTATAGGTGGTAAATGGGATATGGGTGATGCTTGGCGATATAAGAAAGTGAGTGGGTCCATGCCTTTAGTTATTTGCATGGAAAAATGCCCAGTTCTCCCCAAATAAGGCTCTATACCTTCCAACTAATCAATACACAGTTAAAAAAATAGCATGGCTTGAGAGGCTGCTAGATTAATGGCTCTTTTTACACAATAGGCATTGGCCCACTTGCACTCTTGTTTTTTAAAGTAATTATTAGCATAGTATTTTCACGGTACCGTTATTTGGATTGTTAATGAGCATAAAAACAGACGTGATAGTGGTGGGGGCTGGTCTTTCTGGTTTATACGCGGCCCACTTATTACAGCAACAAGGCAAAACAGTAAGCCTATTAGAAGCGCGCGAGCGAGTAGGCGGGCGTTTAGACAATCATCAGTTTAACAATGGCGACTTGGTAGATGTGGGCGGCCAGTGGATTGGTCCGGGCCATGATGGCATGTACGCGTTATTAAAAAAGTTTGCTTTGGACTTTTATCCCTTGTACGACAAAGGGCAACATCTATTGTGGTTGGGTAAAAAAGCCCGTCGTTACAGTGGTACTATTCCCACCTTAAACCCTTGGGCGTTAGTGCAATTGGGTTGGCTTATGTGGCGCTTTGATATGCTAGCTCGCCACATCGATGTGAAGGCGCCATGGTCACATAAAAAAGCCAAGCTATGGGACAGCATCACGCTGGAAAGCTGGCTGAGAAAAAATAGTTTTTCAAAGCAAGCCCGTGAACTGTTTAGAATTTCAATTGGGGCCGTGTTTGCGGTGGAATGCAGTGAGATTAGCCTTTTGCATGCACTCAATTATGCGCAGTCCAATCAAAACTTGGATTATTTAATTTCAGTAGGTGGGGGCGCTCAGCAGGATCGCATTCATGGCGGGAGTGCTGGTCTGTGCCAAAAATTGGCTCACTCAATAGGTGATAGCCTTCACCTTAATAGTAAAGTGTCGGCCATTCATTGGCACACTAACAGTGTTACGGTGAATAGTGATGGCAATGAATATGAAGCTAAAAATATCATAATGGCCATGCCACCAAACCAGCTGTTACGTGTGAATTTTACGCCCGTATTACCCGGTGTAAAAGATCAGTTGTGGCAACACATGCCGGCGGGTTCTTGTATTAAATGTGTGGCGCAATATGAAAAGCCTTTTTGGCGTGAGCAAAATTTATCGGGGCAGGCGGTGAGTTTTCAAGGGGATTTACCGGTAAGAGTCACATTTGATAATACCGAATCGGGGAAAACTGCAGGCTTGTTAATGGGCTTTATTGAAGGGGATCATGCCCGCCATTGGGGAGAAAAGTCAGATGCCCAGCGTAAAGCCGCTGTGTTAAAAAGCTTCGCGACGTTTTTTGGTGAACAAGCATTAAGCCCCATAGATTATGTAGATAAAAATTGGGCCAACGAAGAATTTAGTCGCGGTTGTTATAGTGCTAACCCTACGCCGGGTACGTGGACGTCTTTGGGGCAACATTTACGTACCCCTGTAGGGCCCATACATTTTGCAGGCACCGAAACAGCCGAGCATTATACTGGCTACATGGAAGGGGCTTTAAACGCCGCGCAACGCTGTGTGAACGAAGTATCTTAAGGCTGAACTCGAGTAAGAAATACACGCTTATTAGGCGCCTATCAGAGTACTTTCAATAATTTTGATCGATATATAAAGGGGCATTACCCCTTCACATATTGTCTTGTGGTACTTGTAAGGGGTTTAAACCCTTATTTATTAAATTAACTTGCTAACCTAAAGCTGGATTAAAAAAGTCAAACTCTTGCGTATTGGTAAATGGGAAATCGCTGTTTGATAACCCCAGCTCCTTACGCAATGCACTGTGAATGTGCATTGGGTGAAGTACTGTGCTGCCAACACCACCATCGGATTTTAATGTTTGAGGATTAAGCGGCAATGCATTTTGATTGCCGTCAGTTGCGCCTATCACTCGGTTTGCCCAGGTTGCATTTTTTTTCATCACTAGGTAACTGCCAATGGGCCAATGATTTTTTCCATCACTGTTGTTGTAGTAAGGCGTTCTTGCAAAATCTGACCCTACTACCACAGTTAACCTATCCGCTACTCCCTGTGTTTCTGCGTAGTCCCATAAGTATTCAATCACGTCTGTCACAGATGTTAACGCGGGTTCTTGTAAGGCATCGTGGTTAGTATGGGTATCAAAGCCGCCCAGTTCAATGTCGGCTGCACAGGTCACACCGGCTTTAAATCCTAATATAGCCATCTGGGCTTGGGACAATGATTTTGACGACTCTATTTCACTGTCATCAGGAATAACCGATGCAAAGTGTTCTAACCCATCAACATTGGGTCGTGCTTGGTAATACGATGCCATGGCTAATTTTTGACGCGGCAAAACAGACGCATCCGATTTTAAACGTGCAAGTCTTGACTGCTGTGCAGTAATAATACTGTCTAAGTCACTTTTAGGAAAATAATTGCGGGCTTTTGATGCGCTACCATTCACATTAGGTTCTAAAATACGACGTAACTCACTCACTTTATCTATGCGTGAAAAACGAATAACACCGGCGGTTTCCGCGTAACCACCAAAATTTAAATAGGATACCGGTAATAACGGCGCTTTTTCGTTAGCAAATAAGGCGGTCAAGGAGGGGTAACCTCTTGCCGTGCGTCCACTCCAGGTATGTGTGCGTCCAGTGCCATGGGCATTGGTTTGCATATCAATGCCGTTAATCACTAACATTGATTGGCTAAAGCGTTCAAAAAACGCGGCGTTATTGGCAAAAGGGGCATAAGGAATATTGCCCGCTCTGGGTAAGTCTTCGCTGCTCATACCACTTGCCCAGTTATTTAAAATCGTACTGTCAGTATTGGTTTTGGGATCACAGAAACTTGAAACATCCCAACCACCATTGGCCTGAATGGTAACCAGTAATTCTCCGTTATAGGGCGTAAACCCATTGGCCAGTGTAACGTTAGAAAAAGGCAGTGCCATGCCAGCACTTGCGTATCCAAGCATGCTTAAAAATTGTCTTCTTTTCATTGTTATCTCCGCCTAACGTCTATTCGTGTAAGAACTTATAATCAGTCATAAAAAATAACATCATGCGAGACCAAGTGGCTAACATGTGTTGTGGGTCGAGTAACTCATCAGCGCTAAACGTTATGCCTTCGGGCGGCGTACAGGTTTCTTCGGTGGAGGCCTGTACATTAAAATCGGTTTCACTGGCCCAGCGGTTTTGCCAAGTGCTGACAAACAACTGATACGTTGCGTTTAGCTCTTCACTATCAAGGGCAAGCTCTTCTCCTAAAAATCTTGAGTGCATGGTTTTAAGTTGATTTTTTATCAGGCTCTGCCCCGTGCTTTCGTTAAATGCTGCTAGGTTGTTAATTGAGGTGGACAGTTGTGGGTGAATGCCATCTGACAGGGGGTGGCCATAGGCATAAACCGTTATTTTATAGCTGCCTGCAGATTCTAACGTTATGGGTATTTCTAAATAACCGCTGGTAAATGCCCAGCTAGTAATATCGTTGTCATTGGTTATGCCACCAGCGGTATTGCCATCATGATCAACTGCTGTTCCCCCCGCGGTTATTAAATCTTCTCCTTCTAGTGTTAAAACGGTGCTGCCGTTTGGTGCTTTTAATTCAAACTTATCAATGAATACTCGGCGACTATTTTGGTTACCACTGCCACTGGGGTTATTTATACTAAAACGTAATGTTTTAGCGCCAGTATTGTTGATAAGCAATTCGTGATTAAAAGCGGTGCTAGTGTCTTGTTGGTCTATGTCAATCTGTGTCTGAGCCTCGGTGAGGGGAGTGATGTGTTTGCTGATGCCTTTAAAAATATGTCTATCGTTTGTATTGCGGGTAAAATCCATGACCACCGTAGGGCAGCTCATTTCAAGTGCCTGGGCCAGCACAACGTTGGACATTAATGCGGTTAACTCGGTGGCTCTGGTGGTAATGCCAAACGAATCAATGCCACCGTAATACGTGGTAAACTGGTCTTTAAGCTTGTCATACCTTGGATCAAGCCTTGAATCATCTATTTTTTCTCCCCACGCTAAACCGGTTAGTGCCTTAATTTTAAGGGCCAGTTCTTCAGGTGTTAATAGTCGGCCAATGCCAATGCTGGCCAGTGATGTTTCACGATCTGTATTCATGGCTGACTCAACCGATTTAGCGCGAAACCAGTGGGACATGATCATCTCGGTCAGCAAGTCTTTAACGTTGTAGGGAGCGCCTCCATCAATGCCGATTGCAAATTGTTGAGCTAAATTCACCACGGTTTCTTGTTGGGCTTCGTAAATGCTTAATTTGGCTTGGTAATCTGTGTCGCTGATTTGTTCTGGTGCTGCTTCTAACGGCTTACTCATAATGGCTGGCCACCAAAAAACCACGGCAGACTGTGCAAACCGTGCATCCGCGACCATACTTTGTGCCAGTACTTGCAGGGTATTGTCTTGTTCGGTAATGGCCGTTGCGATACTGCCTTCACTTACAAAACCGGGATCAAGCATATCGCGATACCAAAGGTCTCCATTTTGATAAAGAGAGTCGGCCAATTTAGTGTAACTGGTGGGCAGCGAATGTAATCCACCGGTTGCACCTCGATAGTGCCCAGAGTCATCATAGTTTTGAAACGCACCTGCAACTGGGTCCATGACGGCATGACACACGGTGCATGCAGGATTATTTAAGGTTGGATTATTAGTATCGGCTAAGTCATCAGGGTCAGTGGTGCGAGCCGCTGATTTTTCAATATCAAAATTTAAAAATTGATAATAATTAAATCGTGCACGGCCCCGGTTTCGATTGGTATCGGTACTGGGGTAACGATTTAATAACGCCATATCATTTAAAAGGCCTGCATGGGGGTAGTTAATAAAGCCACCATGGCTGGTTACCTGTGGCCCTAATGCTTTATCCTCGCGAATGACGGTGGTATCGCTGTTTTCTAAAATTTGCCCTTGGTTTTTTCCTGGTTTAAAGGTAGTAAGGTCATTTTCATTATCGAATGTGACATTGCTGTTAAAAATAATATTACTGTCTGGATTCACCATAGTGTAATCGGCATTGAGTACTTCAGTATAGGGGCGGTCATTTTCTACGATATAGGCCACCAGTTTTAAGGGGGCCATGGCACCGGCATAACGAAAGCCATTTAACAGGCCAATAAATTCACTGTCGGCATTCACATCCCCCCCTTGTTCAGCAATATTTGCTTGGTAGCTTCTGTTTGATAGTTCCGGGTAATGAACATCGTGGCGATCTGCAAATTTTAAGTCTCCGTCACCGGCCAGAGCCTTAGAAAGCAGGTTGTCGTTGGCACCACAAATTAAAAACTCATGAAAATTATCCCCCGTCATTAAGCCTTTAATGGCGGATTTCAAAGTACTGTCATTACTTTGCGCTAATGTGTATTCGTTATCATTAGGTAAGCGCCCAGCAATAATCAACGCAGCTCGGCGTAGGGTTTCACGGGAATTGGTTAAACTAACCCCATCGAATAAAGAATCTGAGCATATTAAATCACCAGGTGCGCTATTTGCACCCAACATCTGTAAGAAGTCTTCCAATTTTTTGAAAGGCTCGTCAGCACAGGTAAGTTGTACACCGCCACCGTGTACGGAGCCACCGCGTACTTTACTTAAAATGTTGGCATGTGCGTTGGCATCGCTATGGTAGTAGTTAGAAAATACACTTTGGTTATAAGTGGCATGTCCATCACCCAGGTTCAAAACCAGGCGTGTTTCTTGCGCAATGCCATTGCTGTTATGGCATAACGCGCATTTGGCTTGAGCTACATCGGCTTCAATAAACTGTGCGTAAAAACTGGCTAGGTCTTCGGGGGGAGTGTCGTCATCATCGCCATCACGATTATCTTCGTCTGGTGATTGCAATAGTTCGCTGACGATGTAGTCGGCCACATCAGACGCACAGGTTTCAACACAGCCTGCAATGTTAGCCGGTGGCATAGTGTCCGCTATTAGGTTGGCCAGCAGATCAGTAGAGTGGTTGGTGTCGTTTAATGCCGATGCTGATAATCCTTCACCTTGAGCACCGTGACACGATGCACATTGCTCGTAATAAAGAGAGGCACCGGGATGGTCGCTGGTATCACGAGCAAGCACTACTTCTTCCGGGGCATCAACACTACAGGCGGCCAGCATTGTGGCAAAGAGTATTAAGGCGATCTTTGTAAGGGGTATAAAGCTTGGCAAGCAATGCAGTTTAGACATAACAGCGCCTCGATATAGTGTTCATGTGGAGAATGATTCTTATTGAATGGAATGCGATTAAATTATATCCATATGAACCTAGAGAAATTTGAACCGTGTCACGCTAGCCTTTATATTTTTGGGTTTTTTGGCCCAAAAAATTATGAAAAGGGTCGTTTGCAACCCTAGTACTGACGCTTATTTGTTAAGAGACCCTCTTAAATTAGCGAATTACTTAACTTTTGCGCTGGAGTGCTTTTAATAGATAAGTGAGACTGAGTGCCCAATCGTAAGTTATTTTGGGTGTATAATCCCAAAAATGACACTGAACCCCCAAAATGCTAGCAAGGCTGCGCTTGCCAAGTTATTACGTCCGTTAGTTAAGCTGCTTATCAAGCAGGGGTTTAGCTATGCGAGTTTTGCAGAAGTTGCACGTCGCTTATTTGTAGATGTAGCGGCGGAAGATTTTAAGCTGCCAGGAAAGCGACAAAGCGCTTCGCGATTATCCGTGTTAACAGGCATTAATCGCAAAGATATTTCTAAGATTTTAGAGCGCCCCAATCCCGCCGAAAACCATAACCCCAAGGTAGGTAACCGACCATCGCGGATTATCCAGGGTTGGTTACGAGACAAGGATTTTATCAATGATTCAGGTGCGCCTAAACCTTTGCATTTTGAAGGCGCCGAATACAGTTTTTCTGAACTGGTTCGCCGCTACGGAGGCGACGTTACCCCCAGAGCGGTATTTGATGAATTAGTTAGAGTAGGCGCAGTAAGCAAAAACCCGCAAGAAAAAATGGTACTGTGCTCTAGCGCCTATGTTCCTCAAGGTGATCTAGATGAAAAATTTCGCATTATGGGGCGGGCTAGCCATGATTTGTTTTCAACGCTGGATCACAATTTGGATCACGCTCCCTATATGGCACGCCTGCAGCGCACAGTTGCCTATAGTAATGTTCCTCTTGAATCTTTAGCGCAAGTTCGTTTACGCAGTAAAGAAGAAGGCGAGCAGTTTCTATTACAAATTAATCAATGGCTTTCACAACAAGATTTTGATGTTAACCCTAATGTTAAGGGCACTGGCAAAGCACGAGCCGGCATCGGCATTTATTACTTTGAAGACATCTTGGAAGAGCACTCTTAGTCATGCCTATTGTGATTCAAGTCATTTTAGTTTTGCTTGGTAGCTTATTTTTAGTTGATCAATCCCAAGTGCTTTGCAGTACACAGCACTGTAGTACAACGCTTATTGCTCCCACTCAAAACCCTTCATTTAATTTGGCATTGAATGTCACTCGCCACGGAACACCGCTTAAGACTGACACTGAACAAAGCAAAACTGGAGCTGGGGAAAACAAGTCGTTAATGGCGCGCGCGCCAGTTACAGGGAATGATACCGACAATGTACATTCAATGGCCGAAGGTGGTATTGAGGGTAGCGGCTTTATACCAACACAAGACAATTATACGCCAGATTATTTAGATATAGACTCTTCTTACCCAGACCCTTCTGAGAGATTTAATCACAGGGTTGGCCATGAACGTGCTATCGCTGAAGGTGGTATAGAAGGAACGGGTATGGTTAAAGATTTTGATGAGCCATCAATACCTGTGCCGCCAAATAAGAATGAGCAGCTTGATCCTGATGATGGCATTGAAGGAACCGGTATCATTGCCGGTGCAGAGAACCAGTTAATTGCCTATGGCCCCATCACCCAATTTGGCAGCATTTATGTTAACGGCATAAAATACGAAATTGATGATGCCGAATTAGAATTCGTGAATGGCACTGGAACTTCTGAATTGAGCATTGGCATGATGGTTCAAGTTAATAGCGATTGGCAGCAGCAAATTAATGGCGTATTTAATGCCCAAAAGGTCACGTTTGATCATCAATTAGAAGGGCCTATTAAAGCTGTTGTTCACTATGGCGATGCCACGCTTTTGGATATATTGGGCAGCACGGTTGTTATCGCAAACGACACTATCATTGATAAAAGTATTATAGGTGACTTTAAAGTGGGGGCTGTGGTGATCGTAAGTGGTATTACCAATGAAAAGGGTCAGCTATTGGCCACCTATATTGCGCAGCGCTCTGAAAGTTATAGTGAAGGGCAGCAGATTGAATTGGAAGGTTATATTGATGGCATTAACGAGCGGGATCAAATACTTCATCTAAACTCTATGGATGTCGATGTTAGTTGGGCAGTGTGGAAAAAGGGCAGCTTGCAAACGGTTTTACTTGGTACTCGAGTTGAAGTTGTGGGTCTGTATGATGCAGCAAGCAATCGAATTATTGCCAAAAAAGTGCGGGTTAAAAATAATAACTTGTCGGTAAGCAAGGGCAATAAATTAAGCATAGACACGATAGTTAGTCGATATCAGTCGATCAATCAGTTCCGCTTAAATGGCTACATCACCAATGCTGTTACAGCTGAGTTTTTACGGGGCGAGCCCTCAAACTTGGCAAATGGGGTGCGTGTGCGGGCAACCGGTTGGATTAATGCTGACGGTATATTTGAGGTGCATACGCTGAGCATTAGTCCTGACGCTAACTTTGCGGTTAAAGTACAAGTAAACGCTGTAAATAAGGCCGCAGGAGAAATCAGTTTTCTAAATTTAAGTGCTTACACTCAATCGGATACGGTTTATCAGTCTAAATTAAAATCCCCTAATAAATACTTCAGTATTAATGATATTGCGTCGGGGGATTGGATTGAAATTAAAGGGGTAGAAGAAGGGGGGAGGCTAACCATTAGCCAAATATTCGCCTTGCGTAATAAAAAACAAATGATATTAAAAGGCCAGGCAATAAAAGACCTGGATGGCAGGACGTTGTTATTAGGCATTGAGATTCAAGCCATTGATGTTATCACCCCGGAATCAGTTTCTTCCATAAAGGATGGCGATACCATTGTTGTCAAAGGCACATTATTTGATGGTGATACGTTTTATGCAAGAGAACTAATTGTACACTAGGCTCAACCCGTTCACTGCCATTAGTCAAATAGGACGATTAAGCTTAAGTAGTAGTCGCTAATTCATATTTAAAATATTTTGTAAAAAGGCTAGGCCCTGCCTTTTTCTAAGCACACACCAACAATCTTGCTAAAATTCCAATGGGCTAGCGAAATACTATTTCCGTTGTTGATTAAGTAAGTAGCCTAATGTACAAAATAACATTGTACGATTACATCATAACGATAGGGATATCATGAAAAACTTAATAGTACTAATCGGCGCGCTAATGGTAGTTATGTTAATCGCAGGTTGTGGCTCTAGTGATGATTCTACGAGCACACAGTTATCGACCCAATGGTATGAAGATACCGATGGTGACAGCTTTGGTGATCCTGCCACAGAATTTGTAGGTGATCAGCCTGATATGTCATGGGTGAGTAATAATACTGATTGTGATGATACTGGGCCTAACGCAAGTAGCCGATTTCCAGGTAATCCCGAAACCCTTGATAACATAGACAATAACTGTGATGGAAATATTGACGAAGATTTTCAGGTAAACAGTTGCACCGAATTAACCGCGACAGATTTAACCGGCCAATCAACAGTTATTATTACAGATACTTCAGCATGGCTGGTTGGTCACTCCGCTTGTATAATGGTTTCTGAAAATACCACCGTTACTTGGCAAGGTAATTTCAGTGCACATCCATTGGGCGGCGGTGAAACACCAACGACTGATGTGACAAGCCCAATTTCTGTTGCAGCTTCTGGTTCAGGATCGTCGCCGGTAGACGTAACTTTCAATGACTCAGGGGACTACCCATACTATTGCCTAGTTCATAAAACGGCTATGCAAGGTGTCGTTTACGTTCGATAAAAGAGCTTAGCAGGTCTTGTAATTAGCCTAAGCACATAACGCAAGGCCAGTCCCGTAACGGTTGTACAATTAAAGGCTTTAACGTGTAGAGTTAAAGCCTTTAATTGTCTAGCCAAAAAACTGCACAAACAAAACAGCCTCACAAATAAATCCCACAAAAAATGCCAGCGTTCTTAAAACCGGGATGCCAAAAGTGTAAATTACAGCATGAGCCAATCTAGCATAAAAAAATACCATAGCCGCCATGGCCGTAATCTCATTGTTTGTTTGGCTAAGTTGCAAAGCAACCACCAGTGCGCCAAACACCACTAAATTTTCCACTGCATTGCTATGGGAAAATATCATTCTTTGTGCCCATTTGGCCTGTGGTAGTCCATCCGATTTTGGGGCTGATAGGGTGTGCCACATGCCGATTTCAGTAATGCGATTAACAATATAGGCAAACCATAAAATACCGGTTAAACCTGCGGTTAACACTAAATAAAACAATTCTGGTGAAGTGGGAATGCTCATATTAAATTCTCCTGGATGTGACTGCCCATAAAATTGAAAGAACGCGATTCATTAACTTTTTTCAACACCTCATTAGGTATTGCTTAATGAATCGCCTTGCGCTTAACCTGTAATCATCTTGATCATGGGTTTTTCACGTTCAACACACATAGCCACTACAGGGTGTGACAGACCATGCGCTACATACGCCGCCAGTTTTGGCCAGCGGTTTTCATCCACGCTGTAACCGCCATAACCCGCGGTAATAAACATTGAGATCACGCTAATGTCTGCCATGCCAATACTTTCCCCCAGTAAAAAACCTTCCTTGGGAGTTTGTGCTTCTAGGTAATCAAGCACGGGTGGAAATTTTTTAGTGATGGTCTCGTCTACTAGCGTAAGATTCGTGGCTTGTTTTAAATAGTTAGGGTTCACTAGGTTTTCCCGGAACAAGGTTCCACAAACAGGAAATAATGCCGCACCGGCGTATTCCGCTAACCAGCGTGCTTTGGCACGAGCTTCCGGCGTATGTGGCATAAGGGGGATTTCAGGGTGCTTTTCTTCCAGGAACTGAATAATCACATTTGAATCGCTAATGGTAAGCGCACCGTCTTCCAGCGCTGGTATTTGCCCCAGCGGATTAATCTTAAGAAACTCCGGCTGTTTAAGGGCTGGGCCAGGAATGATCATGTTAGATTCAAATTTAATGCCTTTTACCATGCAGGCAATAATCACTTTACGAACATTGGGTGAAATAATTGCGCCATGAAGTTTCATAGTTTTTAATCCTATCTAGTGCTGTTGGAACGGGTTTCTGAATTTATTAAGTACGTTTATTTAGTTAAATGGTTGGGGTTACCAATGATCTCTCACACTTCTAAGGCCGGTGAACACCGATTTTGGGTCACCTTTTTGCTCTGGAATTTTCTCTTTAAGGCTGCCAATAATTTCTGAGTTATCTAACCTAAAAAATGGGTTCATTTTTTTCTCAAGCCCGAGGGTAGTAACCATTCTGGTATCTGGAGTTTGTCTATTGGCTTGGGTTAATAGTTCTTTTGCTAAATGATTGTTGGGCTCCATGGACAAAGCGAAGCTTAAATTATTAGTAATGTAGTCGTGGCCGGGGTAAATGGTGGTGTCGTCTGGCAACTTAAAAAGTTGACTCACGTAGGTGTTATACATTTGGTCAACGTCGCCACCATATTTACAGTTGCCGGCACTGGCATTGAACAATGTGTCGCCGCAAAACAACGCGGGCGCGCCAATTTCAGATACCAGACAAACATGGGCCATAGTATGCCCAGGAGTATCCAGTACCCGTAAGCGCACGGTATTGCCCACTTCAACAATATCCCCAGCGCTCAAAGCTACATCTACATTGGGAATGCTACCTACAGCATTAGCGTGTGCATAAATTTTTGCGCCGGTGGCCTTAACAATGCCTGGGTTGCCTTCAATATGATCAAAGTGTTCGTGGGTGTTAATAATTTTGCTAATGGTTAACTTCAAGCGATTGGCTTCTGCTAGGCATTTATCCACATCCAGTGGGTCCAAAATGATGGCTTCATGGGTGTCTTCGCAAATAATTAGGTGGCAATAATTACGTAATGTATTGCCCATATAGATTCGGATTACTTTCACTTGTTTGGCTCCACTTAAGTATGTGAAGCCATTATCGGCCGTGACTTATGATCAAATAAGCGCTATAAAAGACAAAAAGAGTCTGATCGGGACATTAAGATATGAAAAAGGTGGTGATTCTTGCCGCGCACAACAGTGTGCTCTCTACCATTGCTTCCCCCATGGATATGTTTTTGCAGGTGGGTGTGCTGTGGAATGTCACTATGGGGGAGAAGTTATCCCCCGTATTTGATGTGAAAATTGTTACCTCAGATGGCGAGCCGGTCATGGCCATTAATAAAGTGCCCGTGGTACCTGCTTGCTCTATGCACGACATCGAAGAAGTAGACTTAATTATTATTCCTTCTCAGGGGTTTCTGTTTGATCCCAACGCCCGTGATCACAACGACCGCATAGAATGGCTTAAGGCTTGGTATGACAAAGGGGCAGATTTGGCCAGTGTGTGTGGTGGTGCATTTACTCTGGCCTCTACTGGGTTACTGGATGGCAAAACCGCGACCACCCACTGGGGCATGGCCAAAGATTTTAAGAAACGATTCCCCAAGGTAAACTTAAAAACCGATCTATTAGTCACCGATGAAGGCCGTTTATTTTGTGGTGGCGGCATATCGGCCGATTTGAACTTGTCTTTGTACCTTATTGAAAAATACTGCGGCCGCGAGATGGCGTTGCAAAGTTCACGCTGTACTATGGTAGACCTAGATTGCATTTCTCAGTCACCATTTACGATGTTCAGTCCTGAAAGAAACCACGGTGATAGCAAAGTGCTGGAAGCTCAGACATGTATGGAAAAAAACCTGCGGGAAAAAATAGATATTGATGCCATGGCCGTGGATGCGGGCATGAGTCTGCGCCAGTTTAACCGGCGCTTTAGATCAGCCACTGGTGAAACAGTGACTAACTACCTGCAATTAATAAGAGTAGATGCGGCTAAGGTAGACTTAGTGAATACTGATCTACCCTTTGATGACATATCGCCTAATGCGGGTTACGAAAACGTGAGCTTTTTTCGGCGAATATTTAAAAAGATTACTAGCTTAACGCCAGCAGAATACCGGCGCCGGTTTAGTTGAGGATAAGGGGTTGTTTGCTTTTCACCTATAACTGCAACATACCCGCCTATTTCATCTGAACTGAATCAACAGCTAAAAAAGGCAAAGCTAGGTTTATTAAGGTGTATCAATACCAATCGGCGGCCACCTGTATTGGGCTTGGATCTCCCTGATGGCACACCCAAAATACCAGCGCCTTGCGTGGCGAGTTAAAGCGATCCACATTAGGCAAGGTAAGTTGTGCCGTGAACTGCCCCTTAGCTTTTTCCATTGCTGTACGCTTGTAGCCAATTACCACAAAATCGTGCGGTAATTCCTTGCCCGAGTTTTCACCTGCGAACACCCGTGTTTTTTGATCAAAGCCTAATATGGCCACATACAATTGCAATGTTTGCTTATAATCTTGTATGGGGTTAAAGCTCACGTGGGCCTCGTTTCTTTCTATGTTAGCCGTTAAAACACCCACGGCTTTGACGGGTTTTAACGGTACTGGCTGTCGCCTAAACCAACCGTTCCAGCCTTCGCCTGCCACGATAAAACCCGGTGTGGCCACAGTGGGGCTGAGCCCTAAGCGTTTATAGTCTTTTTGTCTTTGTGTAAAAATTTTTGAGGCATAGGGGTCGGGCCAACCCAGGTAATCCCAATAATCCACGTGAAAGTTCATGGGCACCAGTTGTTTCCACAGGCGTGCATCATCTTTAAACTTTGACATCCAGCGCTCGGCCGGCGGGCAACTGCTGCATCCTTGTGAGGTATACACTTCCAGCATATTAACCTGCACTAAGGGGCTGCTAATTACCTGCGCCCACACGGGTGTGTTTACTTGCAGTGCTAGCAGCAACAACCCAAGCCGTTTTAATATGGGTAGGAATATAAATTTGCTTGATACGGGTAACAATTGCATGGCGTAATTCCACAGGTTTAGGCTAAGTATAGAAAACCCCAGGAATGAAAGTATCACGCAAAGGTCACATTTTGATCACGTTACGGGTTTGAAATTTATCTGATCTACAGAATTAGTTCCTGTCTTTTTCCTAAGGGCACAGCGCAAGACTGCCCCGTAGTATATGGTTTATTAATAAATGGCAGGCTGCTAGCTTGTTGGGTAAATGGGCACTATTTTCACGGGAAATAATGTCACGAGAAATAACGTCTCGGAGAAATTAGCGGGCGCTTTTTACGGGGGAATAAAAATACTGTTGATAGTTAAAATCTAAATTTTTAAGTAATGGGTTTTCTAAGGCAAATATACGGCGTTCGGTGAGGCGAACATAATCAATACTTGGCTGGTATTGCTTACGCCATAATGCATGTAAAGAGCCATCTTTATAAGCTATCAAAATGCCACGGTGAAGCCGGTCTAAGGCCGATGTGTTATTGCTGTTGGTATATAAAAAACGCGGCAATGGATAGGTAATGGCAATGGTTTGATCATAGGCGAGGCCATGTATGTCTAGATGCCCTTTCAGCTCACTTAAGAACTCATTTATGCCGCGACAAAAAAGGTCGAAACGGCGCAGCGCTACCATGTGAAATAAGTTCTCATAGGCATAACTTATATCCACTTGGAAACCATTGTGCCGCAATATATCTACGTCGGCCCAGCCGTTTCCCTGCCCATGGGTGAACTTTTTAAGTGCCTTAATTGAAGTAACCTGTTCCAGTTGTTTCACCACCACAGGATGGGCAAAACAAACGCGGTAGCCCACAATGCCTAGGTCAACCGGAAAGGGCACATAGGCCATAGACTGAGAATCATAACTGACTTGATAGCTATTTTTGATAAAAAAATTGGGCAGAGTGTTATCCCGAATGGTTGCATTGGCACGGTCATAGTTCATTTTTGGGCTAGCAATCAGCTTAAAAGGGCCATCAGTATCAATGGTCTTTTCAAGGGCAAGGCGCATTAGTTTGGTATCGTAGTGGTAGCGAACATCTTGTTTGCTCTCGGGTGCCCGGTAGGTGAAGGTGGTTACCTTCTCAGTTTCCAAAGTGTAGGGCGTTACGAGTACAGAAAAACAGATAAAAGATGTGTTTTTAATCACTTTGCGTAGCCACATAACATGCCTCATCTTTCCTATATAAATGTAGCACAAGCCCCGTATAAATCCTGTGAGGCGGCCGCAGGCATAGGGTTGTAGCCTGCGACTCAGGAAATTAAACAGGTGGTTTAATTTATGTTGGGGCGTATTGGCCAATACCCCAGATTGATATTTCATCCACAGGCGTGGCACCGAAAGAAAAGCTGGTGGGATAGTGACTATCAAATATCAGTTGTCAGCTAGCCTTCTATTTGAGACTTGAGAGGGTTTAAATATCCATTGGCAGTTTAAACGCCTCATTGAATGCTATAATCACGTGAACAACCTTTTGAAGCAAAGCTTTTATAGTGTGGTTAGCAGTCAATCAGACAATGTTGAAAGCGTTGAAAATCAAAAAATAGATTTTCAACGGGTATTCGCTTCTCTTTTCAAAGCACACACACTTCCAGCTATTAAACGTAACTTCGTATAGAGAAACTCATGACAGCATCCAAAATGAACCGTCGCATTCGCAAAAAATTGTATTTAGGTGAGTTTGCCATTATGGGGTTTGAATTCAGTTGTTCAATTGATGAAATGGACGAAACCAAGGTAAACGACTTTTTCTCGGAACTGTTATCCTTTTTAGAGTCAAATAATATGTTATTCAGTGGTGGCGGCACTAAGGATAACTTTGGTGGTTATATTACTTCTCAGCTTCGTTATGGCTCGTTAACAGCTGCTGATAGCGAGACATTAAACACCTGGTTATCTAGTAATTCAGGTGTTACTGATATTCATTTAGAAGATTTGTCTGATGCGATATATGGATATACTGAAGCATAATCATTGTTTGAAGTAGCGATCAAAAAAAGGGCGAAAGCCCTTTTTTTGTGTCTGCTATTCATATAATAGAATAGCAGACAGAGTAGTGAGTAGTTTATAGTGGCTTCACTGCCACACAAAAACTGACATCAAAAATTCCCAAAGGTGGGTTACTGGTTTTTTCATGCAGAATTTTAAAGCAGGGTAAATTTTCTACTGAATAAGCGCTGTTTCCTAACTTAGCAAACAAACTCTGCCAAGCAAGGCCAAAGGCCTCTGGACTGTTTAATACAGAGCGAATATAAGCGTATTTTCCGCCTGCGACTTGCTGCTTATTGTATTGTTCAATATCATTTGTATCTTCGGTGAGCGTCATACATACATCGGTACGACATTTATCGGCGGGAGTTATTTCAGGGTTATCCCAAATCAATATTAACGGATCGCCCACCGCAATATTTCGAGCAGTGACAAATTGGTGTAAGGCCATAGAGGTTTCCTGTACACCACTTCCATATTCTCCAATCAGGCGTTTATACATCACCTGACGCGGTTTAAAATCGGCGATTACCAAATTAAGGTTTTCGATTTCTAGGCTAATGTTTTGCATTTTATTACTATCCACTATTGGCTGAAGTGAATCCTTAGCATAACCTTCTGCCTCAACCAAAGCGTTTCCATTCTTGCTTCGTGCGTTTCCATTCTTGCTGTCTTTAGTTTGCGCCTGAACAAAATCTGGGGCTAAACCTTGAGAAATTAAGTTGATAAAATCTTGTTTATCGACCAGTTTCTTGATGGTAGTTGGGGTTAAATTAAACTGCTTTTTAAAACACTTGGCTAGGTTCTGAGGGCTTGAATACCCCAGTAACATAGCAACTTCAGTGACAGAAGTGTCTTTTTGATAGAAGAAAATAGCCGCCGCCCGCTCAAGTCGAATACGTCGTTCATAATCCGCAAGGGTTTCACCCACCACTAACTTGAATACTTTATGAAAATGAAAGGCTGAAATGTACGCCGACTGGGCAACATCCTCTAAGCTTGGGCGTCTGTGAATATTTTTTTGTACATAGTCCATCGCTGAGCTAATGCGCTTGTGGTATTCCTCTTTTGACGGTGCTTTTACTTGCATAATGCCTACCCTTAATTCAAGCACTCAGTATACCCGATTAGTTTTCGGGAATGTCTAGATAATAAAGACAGGCATAGTTAATTGTGAGTTTAAACGGCAATCCTCCATGCATGTTAATGAAGAATCACCTAGCAATGACATGAGTTATTTTACTTGCTGCGGGGGGGGGTGCACAATTTTTTCTTCAGGTTAGGCTTTACTGTTCGTCTTTTAATAGCGATATGTCTCTAGCTAATGCTATTTTACTAGACCTGATCTTAAATATGGTTGTCTGAAATGGATTTAAAATATCAAACCCAGTATTCTTTTAATGAAATTTTAATGGTATGACAGAACTAGTTGTACTAACGCGCGTTCGTTGCTTGTAGTTAGTTTATTTATTAAAGACTGAATAATTAATGTTAGTGTGAAATTATTTAAAATAATGGGAAGCTAAAATGAAAAATATGAAATCTATCATTCAATATTTTCACCAGCATTGGCTTCAATATTGGGAGGTCCATTTTCTAGGGTAGCCGATAAATTTATGTCAGAAGGCCTTTCTGATGGCTGAAGATCTGAAGTAATTGTGGATGAATTACTGAATTATTATAATAATTTACAAAAAATCAAAGATATAGATAGTGATTTAAAACTTGAAATTTAAAAACTGAATATTGATATCTTTTCATTTAACTTTGAAGAAAATAAATAAACCAAATCTTCTATACATCTGATAATAAACCTCAAATAGTCATTAGTATTATATTTCTGACTGCATACTTTTTAATGCTGGCAGCAATATTCGTGGTAGAGGCAAGTGATACAGTGAACATGAAACTAGGAGAAACTCTTTAATGGACGAGCTGTAAATTCTATTTGGTATTCTTACTTCTGGAGTCGGTAAAATATTAAGTCATTGGTTTGGTGGGGAATTAAAGAGCAGTGATGCTAGCTAAATAACCTATAAAGATTATTTAGATATCCATAGTTAAGCGATGCTTAAAACTATCTTTGTTAGAGTTATTTGTCAGTATTAATTGCTAATATGGTATCAATTTTAACGAATATTTTGTTACTTTTTTAAAATATAATTATGATAGACTGTCCTCAAAAGGAGCGCGGGGTTAATACATAACATACCTCATCACCTCATTTTTGATTGGGTAATCGGTTCTTTTTAAGTAGTTTGGGTTTATAAAATGGATGGAAGTGGTGTTACAAACCAAGCGTTAATTGGTCTTATTGTTGGAATTCGCAATAAAGATAGGTATTCATTAGAGCAACTCTATAATTTGTACGCACCTCGCCTACAGGCATATTCTATTGCAAAAGGATGCCAGCCCAATGAAGCTGAGGATATTGTTCAAGAGGTTATGCTGGCCGTATGGCAAAAATCACATTTATTTGACGTTGAGAAGGCATCTGTCAGTACGTGGTTATTTACGCTTGTGCGTAATAAGCGAATCGATTTTTATAGGAAAGAAAAATCTTCAAATACCATTTCATACGATTTATTGCAGCAAGAAACCCATGAAATGAG
>MAAA01014111.1_pt1 | contig 29766 bp, 22 predicted proteins | sample 1115971 | NCBI WGS metagenome assembly MAAA01 (sample SAMN04961123, study PRJNA320927) | seawater metagenome | isolation source: sample BD02T6 sea water enriched with oil for 6 days | place: USA:Gulf of Mexico | collected 2013-07-27 | reverse complement strand
GAATTACGTCATAACCGCCCAGAAAAAGGCTTTGTGACGTCACTTGCCAAAGACATGTTAATGCATGCGCCGTTAGAGAAATATTTTGATACCTTGGCGGCTCGCCTAGACGGTGAAGCTGCCGAAGGGCAAACCATGACCATTAACTTTACCTTCCCGGATTTAGGCGTTACTCACGTGGTGACCATTGAGAATTCGGTACTGCATCATTATGAAGGCAAGCCGCTGGATAATGCTGATGTGACTATCACTCAAGACCATGAAACCTTTATTGATCTTGCCGTGGAATTAATCACCCCGGTAAACGCCATGTGTGATGCCATAACTTAACAAAGGTTTAAATTGAGTTTAACAAGCGCTTAACCAGAGATTCTATTAGGCTGTTTGTAATACCAAAAAATCCCATGACTGTTTTCAGTCATGGGATTTTTTATTTAGGTCCTAAGACTTGCTGATCACGGTTATCCCTAGGAGTTGGGAATCACAGGAATCACTAAGTGAGAGAGCTGCGCTGCGCCGTGATAAATAGTTTGATCTGCAATTTGAGTATTGTCAGTCATACCTTGGGCATCGGCAACATTTTGGTTTCTGGCCCATTTACTAAATTCACTGCTCGAGATTTCCAAGCGAAGCTGATGTCCTTTCTTGAAAAGGTTGCAGGTGGCCTGCATCTTAATATCATATTCATATACTTTCCCTGGCTCTATCAATGACTCATTATCTACACCATTGCGATAGCGGGCTCGCACTATGCCTTGGGTTAAATATTGAGTATGGCCGTTGGGGTGAACATCAACCAGGGTTGCAACAAAGTCGGTATCCGGCGCACTCGACGCTGCAAATAACTTCATAGTAACATTACCGGTAACTTCCAATTCCTCTGTCAGTACCGGTGTGCTGTATACCAACACATCATCACGAGCTTCTACTTCGTTGCGCGAACCCATTTCATTGAGGCAACTCCAAGGGTCCAGCTTATCGCTCCAATCCACAGGGTTAAGCGGGTCGTAACTATATTTGTCGGTGGGCTGCTCATCCACTGGGTTATCCCAAGTTAGCTGCCCATCCTTTAAATTGGCAGCGGCTTGGCCGTTACTGCTCAGGTACAGACTTTTGTATTGGGCTCTGGCCAGGGGCCAATCCTGCTCATCACGCCATTCGTTTTTACCCATAACAAATAGTTTTACGGCGAATTTATTGCGAGAGACTTCGTTTACTTCCCCCTTTAGGTGGTGAGCAAAAAACATTTCCATCTGCTCATAATAGCGTTTCAGTTCAACATCCTTGGTTTCAACTTTACCCATGCGTGGCATTTCCATATCGCACAGGTTGTGATGGTAGGGCCCAATCATTATTTTGGCATCGGGTACCACCTTACGAATTTGTTGCCAAGCGTCGATGGTGCCATCGACAAATACATCGTACCAACCCAATGCATAATAGGTTTTAGTTCTAACCATAGATAAAAGCTGGTCCATCATATCCTGGTTCAACCCTGACAATTGGTCTGACTTATTCAATTCAGGGTTATTGGCTACCATGGCATCAAACACGGTATTGGGCGTCCCGGACTTATCATCAATTTCTACCAAAGGCAGGTGACGATAATCCGTTCGAAGCGGGTTTCCGGCCTCACGGCCCTGACCAGCCCAAATATGCCAGGAAGCCACGGATTGAAGCTGCGGCACGCCGCCAGACGTTTGGTCCGCACTGAAATCAATCATTCCTGGAAAAATACAGGTGAGGTGTTTTGCCTGACCTATGGCTGCCAATATCTGCACCAAGCCGTTGTAGGAGATGCCAAACATGCCCACTTTACCGCTTGACCATGTTTGGGTGGCTGCCCATTCAACGGTGTCTACGCCGTCATCCACCTCATTGCCAGCAACAAACTCACCATCAGATGCGTAGCGTCCTCGAACATCTTGTGCAATACCAACGTAACCTCGTTTAGCCAAACTGCGTAGCACGGCGGGGGTGAAATCCAGTGAAGCTGTTTTGTCATAAGGACCACGATTGATAACCACCGGGAAGCGGCCTTCAAGGTTAGGGCGGTAAATATCTGCCCTAAGTACCGTTCCGTCCCGCATGGTAACCGCCACATCTTTTTCTATGATGACGTCTTCACTTATGACAGGTGAAGGGAATTCAATTTCCTTGCTCGGTAGTACCTCTGTGCGCACTCGCATTTCTTCTTGAACCACCAAATCCCAATCTTTATCTGCTTGGGCCTGGAACTCTTGCCATTCTTGTACAGACTGGCTGGCGGTGACTTTATCTGATTCAACTATAGAACTACTCATATTCACAACATCTCTTATTAGTATTGGCTTCAATTAAAGTTCGCCTAGGATTTTTCGGCTTTATCCGTGGAGGCGTTTTGTATTTTCAATGCAGAAAACACTCCCCAAAGACTCATTAACACCCAAAAAAACTCCAGCAAAAAAGCAGAAAGATTAAACTCATCGGTGAGCGAAATAAGAACCAAACCGGCCCCCACAGCGTTCAAGCTAGAATAGAGCACACTGGCACTATCAATCTTCTTAGTCTGTAGAAGAAAATAGGCAGTTATAATTAGGGTTACCCCCAAGCTTCCAGCAATATCAAACATCTGTACTTTCCCCAATCAAACAAATCGAATTCAGGGGTAGTTTATCGGTTGCCTGCCAAGTTTGATTTTCGAAAAGTAAAACCCTACTTTACAAAACCTGAAACGTCTCCTGGCACTTATGGCGCTGGCTGATGAGCATGTTTAATCTGGATAATGGCTAGCGAGACACTCTAGAAAGACTTCAAGGGTTCTGGGCTTTTCGGCCCCCTTGGTTGTGATCAGGGCAATGGTGGCCGAGAGGGATGTTTGATCGGGCAAGATGGCTCGCATCTCTTTGGAAGACACCCACTGTTGGGCATAGTGGGTGGGCAAATAGCCAATATAATGGCCACTTAATACAAGTCTTGCCATCCCTTCAAAATCTGGGGTTTCGGCGCCCACAAGGGCCACAAAGGGTTTACTAAAGCCCCTTAGTTGCTCCCAATAATCACCAGAGACGTAAGGAAACTCTGACAACTCAGCCAGTTCAATTTTTTTATCATCCACATTAAAAAGAGGGTGATCCTGGCCACAGTAAAGCAGAAAATCTTCTGAGGTAAGCGCCTTATAATTTAGCTGCTGTACCTTCTCGCGCAAAATGGTAATGCCGGCATGCAAGCGCCCATCAATCACCCTGGACTCAATTTCGGTCTCAAGCCCCACATAAAGATTCAAGCGTGTCTGCTGTGCGCGCCGTCCAAACTCGGCAAGGGTTTCATTAATTGGCAAGTCTGGGTGTGTGATCGAGCGGCTGATTAAGCCAATGCGCAATTCACCGGTTAAAACATTAGAGGTTTGAATAACCTCATTTTTAAAGATCTCAATGGAGCCAAATAACTTTTCACACCCCCGATGGCAAAGCTTCATACCCAGGCGAACTTCCAGCTGTGACATTTGTGTACTAATGGTTGCTGCACTGACCCCAAGCTCTACTTGAGCCGGGGTGAATCCTCCGCACTTAACAATGGTGTAAAACGTTCTTATTGACTTGAGGTCGGTATCACCCAATTGACCAAACATTACATATTCTCGAGTGTTATTAATATTAGCCTAGCAAGATAGCGACAATAATCGAGGGCACCCAGTAAGTAAACTCGCTGCCCATGGGCCCCGCTATTCGGCGCTAAGGTGACGGCTTACCACTGACTGGCTTGCTTATAAGTTTTAATTCTATACCACCATATTGAAATACTAAACGGCAGTAAGGGCACTTTGGTTTTTCTGAAGTGTAATTTAGCTATTTGAAAAACGGCCTTGCTTAAATGTGCGTAGTCTCGGGCTTTGGAATACTAAGGGGGAATCAATACTAGGTTGTACTAGTTCCTGAAGTATGGAAATAGATTCTAGAAGAATAAAAAGTGGAAGGTGATAGATGGTTCTTACTAATGTGGTTATGAGGTACCCAACAGCCAGTTTGGGGCTACTACTCTGGCTGGGCATGCTAGCCATAAGCTTCTACAACTTTCAGCCCTTACTCGTGGGAAGGATGATTACTGAATTAAACTTCAGTGAGATGGAGGCTGGCTTGGTGGCCAGCGCAAACCTTCTTGGTGTGGGCGTATCCCTGATTCTTTTTTCCCTTAAATCCAGACTAAACAGCAACAAAAATCTACTGGTGATTGCTATGTTGTTAATGGGACTTGGCAATCTAGCCTCGGTGTATACAGTGGATTTTAACAGCCTGTTCGCGGCTCGATTTATGGCAGGTGTGGGGGAAGGCATGCTCGCTGCCATTGTAACATCCAGTATCGTATTCTTTCGCAGCCCGGATCGTATCTATGCCTTGATGATGGTGGGCATGTCGCTATATGGGGGCATAGGTTATTTTCTGCTACCCCTTATATTTGCCAGTTATGGCATCGCTGGCGCTTTTGCCGTTATGGCAGGGCTGTGTATCGCCAGCCTGGTATTTTTACCCCTATTACCTGAGGGCAAAAAAACACAAGCTCAGGATGCATTCAAATTATCGCCACTTTTACTCAAACCCAAAGTCATACTGGTCTTTTTGTCCATCGCCCTGGTGTATCTAGCCACCACCGCAATTTGGAGCTATTACGAACGCATTGGTGCCGCCATAGGCATAACACTTGAAGATATTGGCATAACCCTGTCGTTGGCGTTGTTAGCCTCTTTAGTGGGCGGTGGCTGCGCAGCGGTTTTAAGTGACAAAGTTGGTCGCATACTTCCCATCAGCGTGGGTTTACTGTTGGCCGCCAGTTCAATGCTTGCGCTTTACTCTGCCGATCACCTTATCCCCTATGCCATTTCAATCATGCTGTTGCTTGGCGCCACGGGGTTTGTATTGCCCTACTACATGGGGGAATTAGCGACGCTGGATAACAGCGGTCGCCTCACCGTCATAGGATTAATTGCCTGTAATGTTGGCAATGTTTTCGGCTCTACCGCCTCAGCTTTGCTTGTTGAAGCAAACAGTTACGAAAATTTAATTAGTTTTTCAGGGGCCATATTCGTTATGGGGTTGTGGATGAGCCTAGTATCATTTAAAAATAAAAAGGATCAGAGTGAAAATGCGGGTGAGAGTGAAATGGTCTAACCGACCTGACACATCACCAAGCTTGCACATTAACCCAAGCCACTTCTAGACATAAGAAAAAGGTGTTCAAGTTACATTATATTGAACACTGCCCCACCAGCCTTACCATGCCAGATAAATGCATCTGCAAAGCCACCTCTTTCTCTTCTTTAAGTAAATCTTTCTATTGCCGATTCCCCCCACTCTTTGCCTGCCATTAAACAAAAATCTAGCAATTCAGTTTCTTTGATGTGCACTTTCTTTTTTTAAAAAGCTGGCTATCAAGCTCGGTGGTAGCATGGTCACATCGTTCCAGGGTCAATAATTTTTGACTAACTTATATCGATAACTTGCATTTCTTAATTCCAAAAAAATGCTGCCACTTATTTCCATATTGAGGGTTATGAAATGTTCGACGAAATTACCATTCAAAACATCAAACAAGCTAAAGAAAGTTTAGTGTATAGAAACCAGGCATTTGTCAGTGGTGAGTATGTCAATTCTATATCCGGAAAAACATTTACTTGTGTGAGTTCCGCCACTGGCGAAGTGTTAACCCAAATTGCAGAGTGCGATGAAGACGATGTAAACCATGCCGTAGCGGTTGCGCGAAAAGCATTTGAAAATGGATGCTGGAGAGATTTGCCCCCGGCAGAACGCAAGACCATATTGGCAAAATTTGCAGACCTAATGGAAGCAAACCGCAATGAGCTTGGTCTATTGGAAACCCTTGATGTTGGCAAGCCCATTACTGAAGCCATAAATACCGATGTGACCATTGCCGCTGATGCCATTCGTTGGTCTGCGGAGGCCATTGATAAACTTAATGATGAAGTTGTGCCCACCGGATCCAACGCTGTCGGTACTATCACCCATGAACCCTTGGGCGTGGTGGCAGCCATAGTGCCCTGGAACTATCCCTTGTTTATGGCGGCGTGGAAAATCGGCCCAATTTTGGCGGCTGGTAATTCGATGATTTTAAAACCTGCTGAGCAAACTTCATTAACCGCCATACGCATTGCAGAATTGGCCAATGAAGCAGGTATACCTAAAGGTGTATTTAATGTGCTGCCAGGTTTTGGAGAGACGGTGGGACAGGCGTTAGGGCGCCACAGCGATGTTGATGGCATTGCATTCACCGGGTCTACGGTTGTGGGCAAGCTATTTTTAAAGTACTCAGCTGAAAGCAATATGAAACGGGTAAGCGTTGAGTGTGGAGGAAAGTCCCCCATCATCATTATGCCTGATTCTGATTTAGACGCTGCGGCCGAAACGGCGGTATCGGGTCTTTTCTATAATCAAGGTGAAAGCTGCGATGCCCTTTCAAGAACCTTGATTCACGAATCCGTTAAAGACGAAGTGCTGGACAAAATTTTAAAAATTACCCGCGCCATTAAAGTGGGTGACCCGCTGGATCCTTCAACTGAATTTGGTGCCATTATCGATCAACAACAATTTGAGCAGGTGATGAACTATATTGAAATTGCCAAACAAGAAGGCGCCAAATTAATTCTGGGTGGAAATCAGTTAACGGCAGCCCCTGGGGTGTTGATGCTGGAACCCACGTTATTTGATCAAGTTGACAACCGCATGCGAGTCGCCCAAGAGGAAATTTTCGGGCCTGTTGGCACCATCATTACCTTTAAAGACGTTGATGTTGGTATCTTCGGTGTGGACCAGCAGCTTAAAAACGGCCTATAAATTTCGCAATGGCATTCGTACCGGGTCGGTATGGATAAACTGCCATGATGCCGGCGACATGACGGTGCCGTTTGGCGGCTTTGGCGAATCGGGCATTGGCCGTGACCGTTCACTTCATTCCTTACATAAATACTGCGAATTAAAAACCACCTGGATCAACCTGGACTAAAGATACTTGCCAGATTAACCCTCCCCATACGGGGAGGGGTTTTCAAGCCATTATCTAATTTAGTTGCATTGTTTTTAAGTTGTATAAAAGGAGCATCCTGTGAGTCATTGGCCCCCTGTAGATATCGAACCCGAGATTAGCAAAGACCCTAAAAAAGTGGTTGAAGAACTCTATCGCCTAATTTCTTTTAACTCTGGCGATCTTCCTGCCTGGGACAGGTTTATTTCTTTGTTCACCGAAAACGCCGTCATGTCATTGCGATTATTTCCCGGTGACCCTCACATGTGGACAGGGCCCCCAACAGAATATTCACAAGTACAAGTGGATCAAGAGATGCAAGAGCATGGCTATTCAGAAACCCCTGTCAAAGAAGATTGGATGGTATTTGGTGATGTAGCTGAAGGCCGCGTTACGTTTGATATGCAGCGTGGAGACCAGCCTGCTATTCGTTGCTTTGATGGTTACCACTTGGTGTTTCAGGATAGTCGTTGGTGGGTGACATCCATACTCGGTGAAATCCCCACAACAAATACGCAAGTCCCCAAGGATATTGTCAGCTGAAATTAAACGTTAAGGATAAAAGCTTGTTATTACAGCTTGCTGTTTGTCCCTAGGTTAACGCTATAAATTTTTATATTTTTTTGAATGTGGTAATTCATGGCTTTACAACCATGATTACAGATTCAATTAAAGTGAAAGAACAAGATCGTGATTTAAATTTGGCTCTAGCCTTTTATTGATACAAACCTTGCCCATCCGCTTACGGGAATAACCCGGTAAGTATTAAAATAAAAATAGGAATGATTTTATGTTTATGAAAAGAAAACCAAGCGTACTTTACCGTAACCCCCTTTTAAACCTGGCAAAATTCGCCATGGCCATGCCACTATTATTCGCTGCAAAAGCACAGGCCATTGAATTTTACGCCGGCCCCATTGAAGCGTCTTTGGATACACAGATTTCCTTCGGTTCCAGTTGGCGAGTGGAAAAACCAGACGAGTATATTCTTGCTGATGAAAATTCCAATGATGGTGACGCCAATTACGCCCAAAACGATGCCTTTTCCCAAGTGTTTAAAGGCAGCAATGATTTGCAAGCAACCTACAAAAATTTCGGCGCCTTTTTACGGGCCAAGTACTGGTACGACGCTGCCCTGGAAAATGATGACACCCTGAACGATGCTAACAACCACGACCTTGCCAAGTACTCAGGAATTGAGATTTTTGATGCCTTTGTTTACGGCGAATTTGAAATATTAGACATGCCGCTTGACCTTCGCTTGGGCAAGCAGGTGGTGAGCTGGGGTGAAAGTACGTTTATCATAGGTGGCCTGGGTTCCATTAATTCGTTTGATGCCAGTGCCCTTAATCGCCCTGGGGCCAAAATTAAAGAAGCGCTTATTCCGGTGAATATGGCCTTCGCCAATATTGGCTTAAGCGAAAACCTAAGTGCTGAAGCCTTTTATCAGTTGGAGTTTAGGGAAACCGTATTAGATGGTTGTGGCACCTATTTTAGTGACGTGGACTATGTGTCCCCTGGTTGCCCCAATGTAGCAACTCCAGCCGGTAATATTTCTCGGGATGCAAACCATACCCGCCGCCCAGATAGCGACGGCCAATTTGGCATGGCTTTGCGTTATGTGTCGGAGGCTCTGGATACCGAGTTTGGTTTATATGCCATGAATATCCACAGTCGCAACCCACTTTACAGTACAACCAAAGCCAACTTTGACGGCTTGGCCGCCTTAAAAAGTGGAGCCTTCTCGGCCGATATTCAAGGGGTGGCTAACTTCCTAGCCAACGGCACCAACCCCACGGATGCCACCGCATACAATGACTTGGTGGCGGCGGCAGCAGCTGACCCTGCTAACTTTCAGGCCATGTTAGATGACGTTAACATCGGTGCCGCTTCCACCGTATTAGCACAGGCAAATGCCGCTGCCAGTACGTTTTTCTTTGAATACCCGGAAGACATGCAGATTGCGGGGCTGAGTTTTGCCACCAACTTTACTGGCATTGCCCTGTCCGGTGAGATCAGTCACACCCTGGACGCCCCCCTGCAATTAAACGACGCGCAACTTACCGAGGTGGGACTCAGTACTGATCCAACTTATGCACTGTTTGCCCTTGATGCAGAATTGGCTGGCGCCACCGAGGCACAAGCGGCGGCCATCGCTGAACAGGCTGTGGCCACATCCTTAGGAGAACTGGGCGCAGAATTTTTGCAACTGAATCCTGGGCAAGCAAGTGCGGGTTTCAAACTGTTTGATGTGACCCAACTGCAAATGACCGCCATTAAACTAATTGATCAAGTACTGGGTGCAAGCCGCGTGACCCTAGTGGCTGAAGCCGGTTATACCCACATTCATGGCTTGAACGATGATGGCGCCGTTAAGTTTGGTGGCACCGCGTTTACCAATGCCGACGGCATCACTTACACCATGGTGGATACCGTCACCCAAAATTCTTGGGGCTACAGCACTTTGATAAGTGCCGAGTATAGCGATGTGTTTGCTGGCGTGAGTTTAACCCCAGAAATCTATTGGAGCCAAGATGTGGAAGGAGTCTCGCCGGTAACCGGCAGTGGTTTTAACGAGGGGGATGAAACTCTGGGGCTAACCCTAACCGCAGACTATTTGAACACTTATAACGCAGCCATTTCGTATACCCAACTTTCAGGGGGCCCGGCTAATTATCTGTCGGACCGTGATTTCGCCTCCATCTCTGTGGGCATGCAATTCTAAATCGTCACTAACCAAAATATAGCAACGGCAAGCCCGTTGCTTTAGAGGAGACTTTATGAAAATTATTTCAATGTGGGCCGTGTTTGCGGCCTTGAGCATGGCTGCAAACTCGGCCATGGCCGGTGTGAGTACCCAGGAAGCCGCTAAGCTTGGTAAAGAACTCACGTACATGGGGGCACAAAAAGCGGGCAATATTAACGGCACTATTCCCGCTTACACAGGAGGCCTGACGCAGGACTTAAGTACTGACCCCTATACAAATATTTTTGACCATGAAGCGCCCTTATTTGTGATTACCAAGGACAACCTTGCGCAATACAAGGGCAATTTAACACGGGGGCAATTGGCCATGTTTAATCGTTATCCCGATACTTATAAGATGCCTATTTACCCAACCCATCGAACCGCCAATTATCCAAAAAGTATTCAGGCTAAGATTAAAAAAAACGCCACCAGCGCCCAGCTTTTAAGAGAAGGCAACGGGTTAAGTCATTTTGATGAAAGCATTCCCTTTCCCATTCCTAAAAGCGGTGTGGAAGTGATTTGGAATCACGAGACCCGTTTTCGTGGGGGCAGCGTGGAATTAAACGATGCGTCTATCCCGGTGGAGCTAAATGGCAATTTCATCCCTGTTCGTGGGCGCGCACAGTTCGCGCCCCCTCAATATTTAGAAGACGGCTATAACGAAAAGAAAGATAAAAATATTCTTTTTTATGTAACCGAATTAACCAAGTCCCCGGCGCGCTTGACCGGTAATGTTTTATTGGTACATGAAACCATCGATCAGGTGAGCGAACCCAGAAAAGCCTGGCAGTATAATGCCGGTCAGCGCCGTGTACGTCGCGCACCACAAGTGGCTTATGACGCCCCGGATATCGAAGGCTTACGCACCGCTGACCAAGCAGATATGTATAACGGTTCGCCAGATCGCTACGACTGGAAGTTAGTAGGAAAAAAGGAAATGTACATTCCTTATAACTCCTACAAAATAGTCGACCAGAATGCAAAGTACGCCAACATTATTAAAGCGGGCCATATCAATCAGGACTATACCCGATATGAGCTGCACCGAGTATGGCACGTACAGGCCACTCTTAAGGCAGGGTCTCGTCATATTTATGGTAAACGGGATCTTTATTTAGATGAAGACTCATGGCAGGTGGCGGTGGCCGATCATTTTGATACCCGCGGTGAATTATGGCGTGTATCCGAGGGCCATGCCATGCAATTTGTGAATGCCAACGCTACCTGGTATGCAGCGCAGACTAATTACGATTTATTGTCGGGCCGCTACATGGTATCCCTGAGCAATGAGGAACTAAATGCATTCAATTTTGACGCTAAGTTAAAACGAAAAATGTTTACCACGTCTGCCCTGCGTCGCAGCGGAAAACGTTAAGCGCTGGCTTAGGTTTAAGCTGAAGGTTAGCCATTATTAAACTGTGCCTGTTAAATTAGATTTGAGCCAGATTCTGCTTGGCTCCAATCTAAGTTAACCGGCATTTTTTTTGCAGTCTTACCCGCCATAAACGGATAATTATTTAATAATGTTAACTCAGGGTGGAAAGCTGGCTTTAATCTAATGCATATATAAATTCATCCAGCCCTAAAACAGCCTACAGGTCATATCGTAATCCCAGCATGACGCTGAAGCCTTCACCGGGCTCGCCACCCACGCTCTCCCAAACAGAAGGCAAACGATTATCCCGATCAAACAGATTACGAATGTTAAGGTAAACATTGGCCCGAGTATTATAGGCATGATCAATATTCAGGTCGCTTCGCCAGTAGTGGGCTAGATCACTTGGGTTGGGGCTAGAGTTGGATACTGGGAACTCTGCCACGTCATAATGAAAACGGTTTTTGAAATAGACATGGGTTTTCTGATCATTCAATTCATAACCAAGTCCAAGATTTACAATATAACGAGGAAAGGCGGCATATTCTTCATTGTTAATATCATTTTTACTTTTTACATAGGATGTATTGGCATCCATGCTCCAGGCACTGCCCGTCCACTCAATGGAAGCCTCTAATCCCTTGGCTGAATTCTCAGCCTGATTGATGTATTTCAATGGAAAGAGCGCCGTAGGGGCTGGGTTATCACCGATCACAATGCCATCTCTCCAGCGACTGTGGAAAAGTGTCAGCCCGGTATTCCACTGCTTTTCGTGTTTAATATAGACCAGTTCAGTGGTTTTAATTGTTTCTGGCTTTAAAGATTCCCCTCCCCCCTGAATAACGGCCGAGAGTCCACTAAACTCCACAGCGGCCGATGGTCTAAAGGCCTCGCCATACAATAATTTAACTGCTGAATCCTCAGTAGGATTGAATATTATGCCAAGGCGAGGGTGTTGTTGGGTACCAAGGTCTGAATACTCATCCAAACGCCCACCCAACACAACATGCAGCTGACTATCCCATAGGTCCGTTTTTACCAATAGGCTCAGACTGTTTACCTGCCTTTCAAAACCGTGGGCCGGCAGAACACGAGCTGTGGAAGAGGCATTAGTGAAATACAAGGATTCCACTGAGCTGCCAATTTTTTGTTTGCGGTGGTTGAATAACACTACCCATGGGGCCAACCAGGGGTTTTCATCCTGGCGCAGTACAATGCTGCCCCCACTGTGAATTTCATCTATCCTATCTGAGGTGGCGGTTTGACCAGGCTCTGACCCGGTAAATATGTCATGAAAAAAACTTCTCCAAGCATAGGCCGTCACATCAAGCCTCATATGGTTAGGGAGTTTTTGTACCATCTTAAAGCTGCCCATTTGAAATTCAGTATCTTGCGCCGTGGTATCCTTTTCCGGAAAATCAGAAAAGCCGCCATTCCCCAACCCATTGATCAATCCGGCAGCGCCATCTGTATAATAATGTTGGTTATAAACAGCCCATTTATAATATCTCTGCTGGGATTGATCGCTGGTGAATTTTAAAATAAAGGCTTGGTTGTTGTATTGGCTTTCTTGCGATGCGCTCTTTTCATCACCTGAACCGTTCACATCAATATAATTGAACTGATGATCTTGATCCGGTTGACCATGTGCCGCTAACGCAAAATTCACTCTCCAACCATCTTCCACTTCAGTGCTGTATTTCATGGCCCCCTGATGGTAACCATTGCTGGTAAAACTGCCGTCATAGCTATGCATATTCACATCAGACTCAAAGCTATTGAGAGAAAACACCCCGTGAAAAGCATCCGAACCGTGCACCGCAGTTCCTGGCCCCCTGATCATTTCTACACTATCCAACACCCCAAGAGGAAACAAACCGGTATCATATTGTGCGGTATTATAGTTGATGGCATTGATGGGAATGCCATCCAGCAAAGTGGCTATGCCCCTGGCAGACAAGCTTTGCGTATAACCACGAATCCCGACTGTATCCCCCCCTAAAAAGTTAGGCAGCAACATCACGCCAGGTTGATTCGATAATGCGTCTGTTATTCTGCGCGCGCCTAATTTTTGCCAATCGTCTTCGGTAACAGACGCCACTGTATTGGCTGTTTCTAATTCACTTTCTGGAAAAAGAGACGCTAAACGGGTCACTTTAATCTTTAAAATTTCATTAAGGGGAAGATCAAAAAGGTAATCAAAATGAGTACTGGCATTGGTGCCATTGAATAGGCACAAGGTGCTTAACAGAAATAATAAACGGGCTTTTAAGAGGTGCATGATAGATACCCTGCAATTACTTTCAAACCGATAAGTGTTTTGAGTATAGACCTAAATACCCTCCTTTACTGGCACGCTTATTCGTCTTTATTCAATGTCTTTTGTCACATATTCCATTACGATTTAAAGGATTTTTTAATCGCGCAAGGGCGCACTGGGTATTTCTTTCACTTGTTAATCCTGAGTCAGTCTCAAACACCGCCAGATAAAGCCAGCCTCAATTAGTCTGCACTACCCGCTAACAAGGTATGAGCATAGCCCCACTGTATTCATCTATGCCAGTGGATGTGGGAGTGACAGCGTACATCTACCCGACATTTAGCAAATGTGCACTCCCATATATTCATGGGTCACCAATACCCCCGGCAAGATTTTATTATCGTTTCCTCAGGCCCGCCCCTACTTCTGTTACCCAAGGAATGTATAATGACGTCAATATTAAACAGGATCAGACTTCGATGGACCATTTAAGCGGCCTACCTCGAGACAAAGATGACAAATCAGACCGTAAGTTTATTGAAGCTTTGGCACGGGGGTTAGATGTATTAAGAGCCTTTCAACCCGGTGATGGTTTTTTAGGCAATCAAGACATAGCCGTACGTACCGGCTTGCCTAAATCCAGCATTTCTCGCATCACCTTTACCCTCACCAAACTGGGTTACCTCACCTATTCTGATCGCCTCGAAAAATACCAACTGGGCAGCGGTGTACTGGCATTGGGTTATGCGTTTGTCTCTAACCTGGCCATTCGCCAAGTGGCAAAACCCTTGATGCAGGAGCTGGCCAATTCAACGGGCACCTCCGTGGGGCTGGCCGACCGTGATCGCTTAGATATGATTTACGTGGAGCATTGTGCACCCGTGAACGTCACCGCCTTTCGGTACGAAATAGGCGACAAAATTCCCATGGCACAAAGCTCTAGCGGTCGTGGTTATCTGGCGGCTCTGTCACAAGAAGAGCGGGATTACCTGTTAGGACATGTGCAGCGTAAAGCGGGTGAAGACTGGCAAGGGATCAAGTCAGGCATAGATGAAGCCATAGAGTGTTATCTACAGCGTGGTTTTTGTCACTCTTTTGGGGACTGGGATAGAGACGTCAATGGCATATCTGTGCCCTTGGTCATAGGGCAAAATAATATATTTACCTTTAGTGCAGGTGGCCCTGCCTACCGCCTTAGCCCTGAATTTTTACAGCACGAAGTGGCACCCATGCTAAAAAACTTGGTGCGTAATGTGGAAGCCACCCTGATTCGCTATTAAGCGTCCTTGCTTATTGAATCAACGGCTTCTGGTTTCACGCCACATGGGCAATCGTCACCTTTTGCGACAATTGCTCACTGCACTGTGCAGGCACTCTGGGTACTGCGGCTTGTCTGCACACAGCCACTAGGGTGCCATTGCTGTCCCACATTTCACCGCGCTCTTCCAATATTCCTTTTGCTAATTTTACGCTTTGAAAGCGCGCGGCGATAAAGCCTGGGGCCGGCATTGCCAAACACTGGACCGTTAAATCCATGGTGGGTATCCAGCCTATGGGGCCGGTGCGCATCATCAAGGCTCGCGGAAAGGCATCGGCAAATAATAGCAGGGACAAAAAGTCCGCCGGTCGCCCATCTGCAAAGCGAACATAGCCCCGTATCTCCATCTCACGCTTGCCGCCACTTGAATAGTATTCCAGGTCCTCACTGGCCAAGCGAATATCCACCTGTTGTTGAAAAGGCATATTGGGCATTTGCTGTTTTTTACATGCCTTAATACTTGGCATGCCCGGGGCGATAAATTCACTGCACTGTGCCCCCTTCAACTTGTCAAAGTGGCCAAAGCTTCCACTTAATTGTAAACAGGCTTGCCCATTTTGTTTAACGATGGCTGTGGCTTGGGAAAAACGCCGGCCCTGGCGCAACGGCATAATATCAATATCCACCATCCCCTGTGTGGCCGGTGCAATAAAATTAGCGGTTAGCGAAACCGGATCACAACCTTCCTCCCCCTGACTTAGGGCCTGCCCCATGGCTCGCGCTGCCATGGCAAACATGTATCCACCATTAGGCGCGACTCGTAAAAACCAATCCTTTGATACGTTTCCCTGCCAGAAATTTGGCAGGATCGAGCGCACAGCCGTATCTTGATCAAACTTATACACTTTAAATCACCAACATTTTTCACTTAAAAAAAAGCCAGCTTCATTTATTAAAATAGAAGCTGGCCGTTATGCCATTAGGGGTAATTAAGGCAATTACAATGCGGCAAAACGCTGGGTGTGAAAATCTGTGCTGCCAAATAGGTACTGAATGGTGGTCAAACGTTTAAACAAGTGGCCCACATCCAATTCTTCGGTCACCCCAATTCCACCATGAAGTTGCACCGCTTCCTGTCCCACTAGTCGTGCAGCCTTACCCACGCGACTCTTGGCGGCCGACACTGCCTTTGCAGCTTCAGGGCTATTACTATCAAGCTTCATGGCCGCCATCAAAGTGATTGAACGGGACTGCTCACACTCAACAAACATATCGGCCATGCGATGTTGCAAGGCCTGGAATTTCGCGATGGCCACGCCAAATTGTTTACGAGTTTTAGTATATTCAACGGTTTTTTTGTAGGTGACTTCCATGTTACCTATGGCTTCAGCACACAATGCTAAGGTGGCACGGTCAATGATTTTTTCAATCACTGGTAATGCTTTGTCCACTTCACCTAAAAGATTGGCCGCAGATACTTTTACATTTTCAAATTTAACATCCGCTGCACGCTGGCCATCTACCGTGGCGTAATTGTGACGGGTCACGCCTTTTGAATTGGCATCTACCAGCAATAAAGAAATGCCCTCCTTATCATGCTGTTGGCCACTGGTGCGAACCGCAATGATTAATTGGTCAGCCGCGAACCCGTTTAGTACCACTGATTTAGCGCCATTGATGACATAGTCTTCACCTTGTAATTCAGCCTTGGTCATCACATCGGCCAAATTATAACGGCTTTGTGGTTCATTGTAGGCAAACGCCAACTGCAACTTCCCTTCCATTAAACAAGCTAACAACTCTTGCTTCTGTGCTTCGCTGCCGGCCTGTGCAATGAGCCCGCCCCCTAAAATAGCGGTGGCCAAGAAAGGTTCAATCACCATGCTTTTTCCAAATTCTTCCATGACCACCATTAGGTCAACGGCCGATCCACCCAAACCACCATCGGCTTCGGTAAACGGCACCATCAACCAACCCAGGTCGGCAAACAACTGCCAATGGGCTTTGCTGTATCCTGTGTCACCGTCAACAATTTTGCAGCGACTGTCAAAATCGTAATCTTGCTGAACAAATTTTGAGACACTGTCTTGCAGCATCTGCTGCTCTTCGCTGTACGAAAAATCCATCGTTAAATCCTCGCTAGATGCTGTTGTTACAGGCCCAATACGGCCTTACAAATAATATTTTTTTGTACTTCATTACTGCCGCCATAAATAGACGCTTTACGGTTATTGAAATACTTGGGGCCACTATTGGCCGCGGTGCCTGGACCAATTGAGGTGCCGTCAAAGCCATCCATGAATTGCTCCCGTACAAACGGCATACTGTAATAACCTGCCACTTCCACATACAGTTCATCAATTGCTTGCGCGATTTCGGTGCCTTTAATTTTTAAGATGGATGACTCTGGGCCCGGCGCGTTACCCGTGCTTACCGCGGCTAGTGTGCGCAAGTCGGTGTATTCCAGTGCCAGCAGTTCAATTTCGATGTCGGCTAGTTTTTGTGAAAACGCGCTGTTGCTTAACAGGCTGTCACCACCATCACTGGTATTCTCGGCCAACTCTTTCAGACTCTGCAAGCGCTTCTTGGCCATGGCAACTCGGGCAATACCGGTTCGCTCATGGGTCAACAATACTTTGGCATAAGTCCAGCCCTTGCCTTCTTCACCAATACGATTGGCAACCGGTACACGAACATTATCAAAGTGCACTTCGTTGACTTCGCGGTGACCATCCAGGGTTATGATGGGCGACACCGTAATGCCCGGGTCGTCCATATTAATTAACAGGAAGCTAATAGCTTTTTGGTTTTTAACTTCCGGGCCACTGGTGCGTACCAGACAAAAAATCCAATCGGCGTATTGCCCCAATGTGGTCCAGGTTTTGGTACCATTTACCACATACTCATCACCATCCAATACCGCATTGGTTTTTAACGACGCTAAGTCTGACCCGGCATTGGGTTCAGAGTAACCCTGGCACCACCACACATTACTGGCCAAAATATCCGGTAAAAAACGCTGCTTCTGCTCTTCGTTACCGTAGGAATAAATAACCGGGGCCACCATCTTTAAACCAAATGGGATCACATCTGGGCCACCCTCAAGGGCACATTCATTTGCCCATATATATTTTTGCGTGGGGGTCCAACCTGTGCCGCCATGCTCCACCGGCCAGTTAATACCCGCCCACCCCTGCGAGTGTAAAATTTGTTGCCAGCGAACATGGTTTTCTTTTGACAGGTGTGTGCCATTTAAGGTTTTTTTACGAATGTCAGCGGGCAGTTTTTCTTTTAAAAACGCACGCACCTCTTGCTGGAATGCCAGCTCTTCGGGAGAAAAATCAATATTCATATAAGTTATCCAATGCTAAAAGTTAAGATTATTTGCAAGGGCCAATTAACTGGCCGCTTTCACCATATTGCGAGCAATCACAACTCGCTGAATTTCAGAAGTGCCTTCATAAAGGCGGAATAAACGCACGTCACGATAAAATCGTTCCACCGCATATTCACAAATATAGCCAGAGCCACCATGTATCTGCACTGCCTTGTCGGCCACTCGGCCCACCATTTCGGTGGCAAATAATTTGCAGCAAGAAACTTCGGTGCTGTTTTTTATGCCCTCGTCTCTTTGACGGGCGGCGTCCATTACCATGCACCTGGCCGCATATATCTCAGCCTTACAGTCGGCCAGCATGGCCTGTATCATCTGGTGCTCGGCAATGGCTTTACCAAATTGCTTACGCTCCATGGCAAATTGCAAGGCATCGTCCAGTAAGCGTTGGGCAACCCCCACACTCAAAGCGGATATATGCAAACGGCCTCGATCCAATACTTTCATGGAAGCGATAAAACCTTCCCCTTCCTTGCCCCCCAACAGGTTCTCAACGGGTACCCGTACATTGTCAAAAATCACATCGCAGGTATGAGAGCCGGCCTGGCCCATTTTTTTGTCTTTTGCCCCTAAGGTAATGCCATGGCTGTGGGCATCCACAATAAAAGCCGACACCCCGCGGGCGCCTTTTATATCTGGGTTGGTGCGTGCCATGACGGTGAAGGTGCCGGCACGGGGGGCATTGGTGATGAAGCGTTTGGTACCATTAAGCACATAATGATCCCCTTCCAGCCTGGCACTGGTCTTCACCGATGCTGCATCTGAACCCACATCGGGTTCGGTAAGGCAAAAAGAACCAATGATCTCGCCGGTGGCATATTTGGGCAGGTATTTTTCCTTCTGGGCCTGGGTGCCATCAAACACGATGGCCGCCGAGCCAATACCGTTATTGGTGCCGATTAAAGAACGAAACGCAGGTGAGGTACGGCCCAGCTCCATAGCCACCAACGCTTCTTCTTCCAGGGTAAGCCCCAAGCCACCAAATTCTTCCGGAATGGTGAGGCCAAACAGCCCCAAATCTTTCATTTCTTGCACTAGGCCTTCTGGAATGGCGTCCTCTTCAGCCACCTGGGCTTCAGCGGGCACCAGACGTTCACGCACAAAGCGAGCGATGCAATCCAGCAACGGGTTAAGTATTTCCGGGTCTCGAATCATGGCCTTTCTCGTACTTTAGGGTTAAACACGGGCAAATAATGGCCCACCTGAAGCAATATCGTAGCATTCAATTCCGCACAGTGGAATACTTAAACCAATAATGATATGGTGAGTTCACCTTAAATCGCCACCCTTAGGAGGGGCAACATGTCTAACCTGACCATAAAGGCCTCCAACGAGCCTTTGAGAAACATTGCAGATATAGAAGCCCACGAGACGGTTGCGCTTACCAAACGCTACCCGTGGGAAAGCTCATACCAGTTAATCATTCAAGCCGCCCAAAAGTTTGGCCAGGACGCAGCCTTGGAGTTTTTACCCACTGGGGCACCGGATGAAACCAGCATCAGTATTAGCTTTGTTCAGTTAGCCGGGCGCATAAATCAAACCGCCAACCTACTGCATTCGGTAGGCATAGGTGCCAAGGACACGGTGACGGTATTGCTGCCAAGCTTGCCGCAAACCCACTTTGCCCTGTGGGGTGGCCAGGCGGCCGGCATTGCCAGTCCCATCAATCCGTTACTGGAAGCGGCACACATCATCGAAATAATGAATGAAACAAAAGCCAAGGTGTTGATCACCCTGGGTGAAGATTACAACCCTGAGTTATGGGCCAAGGTGAAGCATATTGTGGCCCACGTTCCCACCCTGCAAACCCTGCTATTGGTCAGTAATAATAAATGCAGCGACATACAGTTGGCTGCTGACGTAAACGTGCAAAATTTTTCCAAGGCCTTGGAACAGCAGCCCCCGGAGCGACTGGTCAGTGGACGGGAAATAAAGGGCAATGACATTGCTGCTTATTTTCACACCGGCGGCACCACTGGGCGCCCTAAAGTGGCCCAACTGACCCATGGCAATATTGCCTTTGTTTCGCAGGTGTATGCCGATGTCACCACTGACAAGGGTCGTTTTGCTACCTTGTGTGCCCTGCCTTTGTTTCATATTTATGGCACCGTCGCCGCCGGCATCGCCACTTTATTTTGTGGTCGAACCCTAGTGATGATGACCGCCAGTGGTTTCCGCTCCCCTAACGTGGTGCCTAATTGGTGGCATCATGTGGCACGTTTTAAGGTCAAATCGTTTGCCATCGTGCCCACTGTACTCAGTGCACTCATGCAAGTGCCGGTGGGCGATAACGACATAAGCTGCCTGCAAGAAATTACCTGTGGTGCCGCCCCGCTGCCCAATAGTCTCAAACTCAATTTTGAGAAAAAATTTAATGTCAGCATCAATAATGGCTACGGCATGACCGAGTCCAGCTGCATACTGGCGCGACCATTTAACGATTCTGTGCCGGTAGGCAGTTGTGGTCTGCGTTTGCCTTACATGGAAATGCAAATTGCCCACACTCAAGGCAATTCCATTGACAAAAAATGCCGCAGCGGCGAAGTGGGCGCGGTACTGGTTAAGGGACCACATATTTTTGCCGGTTACCTAAACCCGGTAGACGATGCTACCGCCTGGGTGGATCACACCTGGTTTAACACGGGAGACATGGGTTACATGGATGATGACGGCAACCTATTTCTCACCGGTCGTGCCAAAGATCTCATTATTCGCAGTGGCCACAACATCGACCCGCTCTTGATAGAAGAACCCCTTAGCAATCACCCAAAAATTAGTGAGGCGGTGGCCATTGGCCAGCCCGATGCCTACGCCGGTGAATTGCCGGTGGCGTATGTGACACTGAACCCAGGGCAAAAAAGCAGCGAAAAAGAATTGCTGGATTATTGTCGTGACACTATTTCCGAGCGCGCCGCCATTCCAAAGCGTATTGAAATAATGGATGAGTTCCCGCTTACCGCGGTGGCTAAAATATTCAAACCGGCGCTGCGCAATCACGCCACCGAAGTGGCCATTACCCAGGCACTGTTGGCACTGGATATTCAGGCCACGGTTTCGGCCAGGCATGACGCAAAACGCGGACAAATGGCCAAAGTTCATTTTCATAAACCCGCACAACAAGCAGACGCATTAGCGGCACTGGAGCATTTTCCAGTATTAGTTGAGCACGTATAAATAATTAGCCACTGGCCTGCGCCAGTAAATTAATGATTTAAAAATGACAATGCAGTAAGGAGCATCCCTCTATGTCAAACGCCTATATTTATGACGGTGTCCGCACCGCCTTTGGTCGCCACGGCGGCTGCCTATCCAGCATTCGCCCCGACGATATGCTGGCCCACGTGATCAAGTCGTTGATTGACAGCAATGACTTTGATCTCGACCTTTACGAGGATGTGATTGCCGGCAGCACCAACCAGGCCGGTGAAGACAGCCGCAACATCGCACGCTTTGCCGGTTTGCTGGCTGGCTTGCCCATCACCACAGGGGGCCTCACCGTGAACCGTTTGTGTGGTTCCGGCATGTCGGCGGTATTGGATGCGGCACGGGCAATCAACGCCAACGAAGGGGATTTATTTATCGCCGGCGGCGTGGAATCCATGAGCCGAGCTCCCTTAGTACTCTCTAAAGCCAACAACCCCTTCGACCGTGGCCAGGTGCTGGCCGACACCACCATGGGCGCGCGCTTTACTAACCCAAAAATCGTGGCGCAATTTGGCGGCCACAGCATGCCGGAAACCGCCGACAACATCGGTGCTGACCTAGACATAAATCGTGAAGAGTGTGATGCCTTTGCCGCCGCCTCCCAGGCCAAGTATGAAGCCGCTCGTGAAGCGGGTTTCTTTAACGATGAAATTGTTGCCATGGAGGTACCCCAGGGACGCAAAAAACCGCCGCTAAACATCGAAGCCGATGAACATCCACGGCCCTCCAGTACTGCCGATGCGCTTAAAAATTTGCGCCCCTTGTTTGACGGTGGTGTGGTGACAGCCGGTAACGCATCGGGAATTAACGATGGTGCCGCTGCCTTGATTATTGGCAGCAAGCTGGCAGGTGATGCCGCCGGGATTAAACCCCGCGGCCGTATTTTAGGCAGCGCCATTGCCGGGGTTGAACCTAGGGTTATGGGTCTAGGGCCAGTGCCCGCCACCCGCAAGGCACTGCAACGTGCTGGCCTTACGCTTAAGGATATGGACGTGATGGAATTTAACGAAGCCTTCGCCGTGCAGGCATTAGGTTGCATGAAGGAATTAGGCATTAAAAGCGATGACCCTCGCGTTAACCCCAATGGTGGTGCCATCGCCATTGGTCATCCATTGGGTGCCAGTGGCGCACGCATTATGTTAACCGCCCTGCGCCAATTAGAACGCAGCGGCGGCCGTTACGCGCTGGCCACCATGTGCATTGGCATTGGCCAGGGCATCGCCGTGGTGATTGAACGGGTTTAACCCCTAGCCACTTAATTCATGCCATTACCTTTGCCCATGTAATGGCCATGCCTCTATTTTTTTGAGGCTTAAACAGGAAAAATATATGTCTATTGTTAGTTACGAAATTATTGAAAACATTGGTGTCATTCGTCTTAACAACCCGCCGGTAAATGCCCTGTCTCATGCATTACGCACAGGCATTCAGGATGCCGTGAACCAGGCCCAAGAGGATGACAGTCAAGCCATCATTTTATTGTGTGAAGGCCGTACCTTTATCGCCGGTGCCGACATCAGTGAATTTGGTAAACCACCACAAGCCCCGTCACTGCCCAGTATTTTAGCCACCATAGAAGACTCTAAAAAACCCGTGATTGCTGCTATTCACGGTACGGCCTTAGGGGGCGGCTTTGAAGTGGCGCTGGCTTGTCATTACCGCTGTGCATTATCCTCAGCCAAAGTGGGATTACCGGAAGTAAAACTGGGCCTACTACCAGGTGCCGGCGGCACCCAACGTGTTCCTCGTTTGGCCGGTGCCGAAGCGGCCCTTAAACTGATCACCAGCGGCGCGCCTATCTCGGCCAACGACGCCCATAAAATGCAGTTGCTCGATCATGTGGTTGACGGCGATTTACTTAACGGTGCACTGGCTTATGCCAAACTTTTGAGCGATGTTCAGGCCCCCATGCGTCGCGTGCGTGACATTATCATTGACCCGGCCACGGCCCCGGCCGAATTGTTTGACGGTTATCGCAAGACCCTGGCCAAACGCGCTCGTGGTCAAATCGCCCCACAAAATATCGTGAACTGCATCGAAGCCGCGGTGAAACTGCCCATAATAGAAGGCCTGGCCTTCGAGCGTAATATGTTTATGGAATGTTTGAAGTCGAGTCAGTCGGCTGCCTTGCGACACATGTTTTTTGCCGAACGAGAATCGTTAAAAATTAAAGGATTAAGCAAAGACACATCTGTGCGCGACATTAAATCCGTGGCCATTATTGGTGGCGGTACTATGGGTGGTGGCATCGCCATGAACTTTGCCAATGCAGGTATTCCGGTAAAGCTGGTGGAAATCAGTGATGAAGGTGTGGCCCGTGGTTTGGCCATCATCGAAAAAAATTACAGCATCACAGTGAAAAAAGGCAAGTTAAGCGAAACTCAAAAAGAGCAGTGCTTGTCATTAATTCAAGGCACCACCGACTACGCTGACATGAGCGACGTAGACTTAGTAATTGAAGCGGTATTTGAAAATCTTGAGTTGAAAAAAGAAATTTTTTCCAAGCTGGACAAAACCTGTAAACCCGGTGCCATTTTAGCCACCAATACCTCTTACCAAGACGTGGATCAAATTGCCAACGCCACCTCGCGCCCACAAGACGTGATTGGTTTGCACTTCTTTAGCCCGGCTAACGTCATGAAGTTATTGGAAGTGGTGCGCGGCGAAAACACCGCCGACGATGTAATTGCCACCGCCATGAAGTTGGCCAAGACCATTAAAAAAGTACCGGTACTGTCTGGCAACTGCTACGGCTTTATTGGTAACCGCATGCTGCGTCACTACGGCCGAGAAGCTCAACTGTGCATGATAGAAGGTTCCACTCCCGAGAAAATTGATAACGTATTGCAAGGTTGGGGCATGGCCATGGGCCCGCTCGCCGTGGGTGACTTAGCTGGCCTGGATATTGGCTACAAGGCGCGCCAGGGTTTAACCCCTGAGCAAAAAGGCGACCCTAAAACGTATTGCATCGCCGATGCCCTGGTAGAAATGGAACGCCTGGGTCAAAAAACCGGTAAAGGTTACTACCAGTACGACCCACAAACGCGCGCCCGCTGCAGTGACCCGCTCGTCATCAAGGTGATTGAAGAGCAGGCTCAAGCCCAAGGACTAGAACGTCGTGACATAAATGATAAAGAAATTCTGAACCGTTTAATATTCGCGTTAATTAATGAAGGGGCCAAGATACTTGAGGAAGGCATTGCGCAACGCCCCAGTGATGTGGATGTGGTTTATGTGTATGGCTATGGCTTTCCGGCTCACCGTGGTGGCCCCATGCAATACGCCGACAGCATTGGCCTTAAAAAAGTATACGACACCATTTGTGAATATCGTGAAACTCATGATGAAGAATACTGGCAGCCATCTTCTCTATTAGAGCAACTGGTTAAGGAAGGCAAAACCTTTAGTGATTGGGCGGCACAAAGCGCTTAATTAAAGCCGTTTTTTAGCAACCATGGTCACTCATGGTTGCTAACACTTTGGCCACTAGCCCCCTTCTATTTCAATTCCTAAGAGATTCTCCATGGCAATACCCGCTGTATTAGAAAATTTAAGACTGCCCATCGTGGCGTCACCCATGTTCATTGTTTCTGGCCCCGAGATGGTGATTGCACAGTGCAAGAGCGGCATCGTGGGTTCCTTCCCTTCTCTAAACGCTCGCCCGCAGGCGTTGTTAGCCCAATGGCTTGAGCGCATTAATTGTGAATTAGACGAATATAAAACTCAAAACCAAAATGCGGTTGTTGCCCCTTACGCGGTGAACTTGATCGTGCATCATTCTAACGATCGTTTGCAAGCCGACCTGGATACCTGTATTGAATTTAAAGTACCGGTAATCATCACCAGTTTACGCGCGTTAGACGTTGACATGGTGGAACGCATTCACGCCTACGGCGGGGTTATTTTTCACGACGTGATTAATATTCGCCACGCCAAAAAAGCCGCCGCCACCGGTGTGGACGGTCTCATCCTGGTATGTGCCGGAGCAGGTGGTCACGCAGGTACCTTGAGTCCCTTTGCCCTCACCAGTGAAATAAAAAAATGGTTTAAAGGCACCATTTTACTGTCTGGCTCCATTGCCAATGGCCAGTCCATTTTGTCGGCCCAGGCATTGGGTGCCGATCTGGCCTACATGGGCACGCGCTTTATTGCCAGTGAAGAAGCCAACGCCGAGCAAGCGTATAAACAAATGCTGGTGGAACACAACGCCGAAGACATCATTTACAGTTCTTTGTTTACCGGTGTGCATGGCAACTACCTTAAACCCAGCATTACTAATGCAGGGCTCAACCCCAATGATTTAGCCGAAGGCAATAAAAGCACCATGAAATTTGGCAGTGAAGGTGGCTCAAAATCTAAAGCCTGGCGCGATATTTGGGGTGCCGGTCAGGGGCTGGGTTCCATTGAAAAAATAGACACCATGGCGCACATCATCGACCAGCTTGAACAGGAATATAAACAAGCAAGACAACAACTTCAGCAAGTAAGCCAAGGGTAAGATATGTCATCTGAATTTGTATTGAGCCATAAACAAGACAGCATTCTAACCTTAACCCTGAACCGTGCGGAAAAGAAAAATGCACTCACCACCAGTATGTACACGGATATGGTGAATGCACTGAATGATGCAAAAGATGATACCAACATTAAAGTGGTATTGATTCGCGGTCATGAGATGGCATTCACTGCGGGCAATGATCTAAATGATTTTAATAGTCGGGATTTCAATAAAAAATCCCCGGCCATTTGTTTTTTGGAAGCCTTACACACGTTTGAAAAACCCATAGTGGCAGCCGTATCCGGCGTGGCGGTGGGCATTGGTTCTACTATGTTGCTGCATTGTGATCTGGTATACGCCGCCCCCAAGACCCGATTTAGAATGCCATTTATAAACCTAGGTCTAGTGCCAGAAGGAGGTTCCAGTTTACTGGTGCCCATGCGCATAGGCCATCAGCGAGCCTCACGCCTGCTCATGCTGGGAGAGTTTTTTAATTCACGGGATGCATTTGAAGCGGGCATTGTATCGCAACAGGTGGCATTGGAGTCATTGTTTGAGCACGCAAAACAAGCTGCCCTGCGTCTAGCAAAACTGCCCCAGCCAGCCTTGATCGCCACCAAAAAATTAATGAAGCAAGAGCTTGCCTGCCAGATTAGCGACACAATAAATCGCGAGGCCCAGGTATTTGGTCAAATGCTGCAAACCCCGGAATCTCAAAAATTACGCAACAACACGCTATAGAAAAGGTATTTCATCTTGGCACTCAATCAACAAAGTACCGTTAAGGGCATCTGCTTTATTTTAGCCACGGCACTAATTAGCAGCGCAGCGGCCACCGCCAGTAAATGGGTAGCCAGCGATGTGCCGGTGCCCATGATCGTTTTAAGCCAGTATGTGATTTGCCTGCTATTGAGTTTGCCATGGCTCATGGGACAGCCCTTACAAAAACTCGGTAGCAAACAATTAAAAACACACCTGCTGCGAGGCATTGCAGGTTGGTTGTGTTTTTTTAGTTATTACGCAGCCCTGAGTAAAATCCCCCTGGTGGACGCCGCACTGTTGCGCAATGCCGCGCCTATTTTTGTACCACTGATAGCCTGGCTTTGGGTAGGGGCAATAGTGCCCGTAAAACGCTGGTACCCGGTACTAATCGGGTTAGTGGGCATTAGCCTTATTTTGCAACCGGGTGCTGCGAGCGTGAGCGCTGGCCACCTATTTGGTTTGCTGTCAGGGGTCATGCTGGCCGCGTCCATGGTGGGCACTCGAATTCTATCTCTGAGTGACAATGCCAATCTGATTTTGTTTTATTACAGTGTCATTTCGTTAATTCTAAGTGTGCCCCTTGCCATTATTTATTGGCAAGCTATCCCCATGTGGACCTTTCCCTATTTACTGCTTAACGGTGCAGCCATATTCCTGGCCATGTGGCTTTATACAAAAGCTTATAGTTATGCCAAACCCAGCGTAATTTCACCCATCAGTTATTTTGGAGTGGTGTTATCTGGATTGATGGGCTGGCTAATTTGGGGGCATTTACCTAGCCACACTGCGTTACTGGGCACCCTAGTAGTAATTGCAGCCGGCCTGCTTACACTTTTTCAATCACCCCCACCGCAAGAGGATGTTAGCGTTAAACAGGCAGGTGACGAAAACCACTTACGCTCCCAAGGAACCGTAAAACAATGAAACATTGGCAACAAAAAAAGCAACGAACTTCAACCGTACCACCGCAATAGTCAAGATGCTCCTCACGGGGGCTTCATTGCCACTATGATAGACATAGCCGGTTCTTTTTGTGGTGTGTATTGCCCTCACCCGGATCGTCGACGTAAGGCGTTAACATTATCACTTAATACCAATTTTACCGGTCAGGCCAAAACATCAACATTAACCGCCATTGGTTGGGTAACCAGCCGAGGACAAAAAATATTCCACACAAGCACCGAAGTGTATGATGACGAAGGTACACTGGTTGCCACTGGCCAAATGACATTACGTTACCGCGGTGGCAGTGAGACACTAAAGGGTGAGTTAATTAACCCAATATAATCTCTTCATAGGCTAATTAGAGTATTTTTTAAATTAACTTAAAAACAATAAGAAGGAATATACCGGACTATAACATGACAAAGTTTTATGGCGGAGGCGATTGGATTGACAATCTTCCCAAGAGTGCACAAGTTAAAATTCGCGAACGTATGATTATGCATACTCTCCAAGAAGGTGAGTACCTTCACCATGCCGATTCTGAGTCCGCAGGCCTTTATCAAGTGCTAAGTGGCTTTGTAAAATTAACGTCTTCCGTCACCAATGGCAATGAGTTAATCGTCACTATTTATGGTTCCGGGTGCTGCTTGGGAGAAATCCCCTTACTGGAGGATGGCCGCCATAGATTTAATGCGGTGGCGCTGGGTAAAGTTGAAGTGGCTATTTTACCTAAGAATTATTTTGATGAATTAGCAGCACTCTACCCACAAATGTACCATTGTTTAACCAGCAAACTATGTGGTCTTATTACTTACTTGCTTCGCGAAATTCACGATACCGCTTTATTAACACTGGGCCAGAGGTTGGCAAAGTTAATATTGTCAGCTGCAAAGACTTACGGTAAGACATTCCAGGATCAGGTAGTCATTGAAATACCCATCACTCAAACAGATTTAGGGAAAATGCTGGGTGTTACGCGTCATAGCATCATGAGGGAAGTAAAGCAGTGGAAGTCTCATGGAATAATTGATAAAGAGAGCGGGCGCTGGATAATAAAAGACACCTCAAAAATTAAAGGTCTTGCGAAGTCCACTGGCTAAAAAATCAAAGGCAGACCCGCGAGCCTGACAATATCTTTGATATTGTGATGCCCTAGTTTAACCAGAGATTAAATTGAGTTTAACAAGCGCTAAACAGAGTTTCGTTAGGCTGCTTGTCATACCAAAAAAATCCCATGACTGTTTTGCCGTCATGGGATTTTTTATTTAACGACCGAACTTAAGCTTTATTTAAGTGATCCTGCAAAATCATGTGAGAGGCTTTCTCGGCAATCATCATAGTCGGGGCGTTGGTATTGCCGCCAATTAAAGAAGGCATGATGGAGGCATCTACCACTCTTAATCCGTTAAGGCCTTTCACTTTCAATGCACTGTCCACCACCGCCATGTCATCTACTCCCATTTTGCAGGTGCCAATGGGGTGATATATATGATTGGCTTTACGGCGCATGTATTCTTCCAATTGCTCATCGGTTTCACAATCAACCCCTGGGAATATTTCGTCACTCATATAATCTTTAAAAGCAGAAGCGCCCATGAGCTCGCGGGTTTTACGCAAGCCCGCCATTAAATCTGTCACGTCATCCGGGTGGGTTAACATGTTTAAATCGATGTTAGGGCTGTCTTTTGGTGAGCTGCTATTAAGGGTAACTTCACCACGGCTTTTTGGGCGTAATAAGGTCACGTGGGCGCTGTAACCTATGCCTGCCAGTGCCACAAGGTCTCGTCCATGATCGTTTAGTTTAGCCGGCGCAAATGTCCACTGCATATCGGGTAAGGTTTGATCGGATGATGATTTAAAAAAGCCACCGGTTTCCGCATGATGGGATTGGGGCATGCCTTTATTGAATAATGGGTATTTAAGATAGCTGGGAATATCCAGTAGGTTTTGAATGCCACTTAACCCCAAGGGGCCGCCCACTTTATTTTTAGTTTTTCGCATCACCATGATATCCACGTGCTCTTGCAGGTTTTGGCCCACACCGGGTAAATCGTGTTTTACTTCAATGCCTTTTTCTTTTAAGTGTGCTTTGGGGCCCACACCGGATAACATTAATAGTTGCGGTGAGTTAAATGACCCACCCGATAAAATCACTTCACGTTTTGCATTAACCCTTTGTTGTGCGCCTTTTTTATCAATATAAGTAATGCCTGCGGCGCGGTTATCCTCCCATTCGATGTGACTGGCATGGGCATGGGTAATAATGGTGACGTTAGCGCGTTTTGTTATGGGAGTTAGATAGGCGGCCGC
>MAAA01014063.1_pt1 | contig 30120 bp, 15 predicted proteins | sample 1115971 | NCBI WGS metagenome assembly MAAA01 (sample SAMN04961123, study PRJNA320927) | seawater metagenome | isolation source: sample BD02T6 sea water enriched with oil for 6 days | place: USA:Gulf of Mexico | collected 2013-07-27 | reverse complement strand
ACCCAAACTAAAGTCTTTAAAATTATCAGGTTTGTCTTTAATTGATGGGTCTTTGATAATGGTATCTAGAAGTAAGCGAAAATATATATCACTTATCATATTTACTCCTTTCACATTGGCCGGTCTAATCAGCATATTTTTATTATTGAGCTAAATATCCCTCAATTGGCACAAGGTTTCTAGGTCAAAATAGGTCGCTCTAATCAATTACGTACAATTTGAGCTAAACGTACGTAATTTGCTAGCAATCAGGCTGGAGATAGTAAGCAGACAGTCATGTTTAGATAACGAGTAATTATTAAAGGTGCCCTCTAATTACATTATCAGCATTTAAAACACCTTAAATACCGCCAAATGTAACAATTTTAACAGTCTTTAATAAAGGCAGTGTTTAGACTAGCCAGCATATAACAAAATGAGCCTGCAACAGCTTCCGTGGGCTCCGGTCTACTCACCTTACATAGAAGTATTTTATGACCACATCACAAGCAACGCTTACAGAGCACCTGCAATTCAAACTGCATGACGTAAAATTAAAGGCCATGGGTTATGGCCTTAAATTAATGAAAATCCGTCATACTCATGTACTGACAGGGCCCGAGGCCATAGGTGAATTAGCCAACAAGCTTGCTCAGGCTAATTTAAAAAAAGTGCTCATTGTGACCACGCCCGGTGCCGTAAAAAGAGGTTATTGCGCAACGTTAAAAAACGCATTGAGTGCTAAGGGCATAGCGTCTGTGGTGTATTCGGAAGTGATTCCAGACCCCACTTTTGCCACCGTAAAAGCAGGCTTAGCGGTTTTAAAGGAAAACAATTGTGACTGTGCCATTGCCTTGGGCGGCGGCTCTGTAATGGATGCGGCAAAAGCGATGATAGTGGCCGCCACTAACGACAAACCCGTTGAAGCACTTATGGGCATGCGTAAAGGTAAAAATGTGCCCTTGCCTTTTTATGCCATACCCACCACGGCCGGTACGGGATCAGAAGTAACGAATGCCGCAGTGATTTCTGAAGATATTACGCATATTAAGCGCTTTATGATCGATAGCCGTACCGTCGCCAAAGCCGCGGTACTAGACCCATCATTCTCAACATCCCTACCAGCCGGTATCACAGCCGAAACCGGTATGGATGCCATGACCCATGCTATAGAAGCGTACATTAGTAAGCTAAGCAATCCAGAATCAGACGCGTTAGCAATAAAGGCCATTAAAGACATCTTTACGTATTTACCCATATGCTTCAATGACGGCCACAATTTAGAGGCGCGCCAGGCCATGGCCAAAGCGTCACTTACCGCAGGCATGGCCTTTAGAAAGGTTATGTTGGGTTATGTTCACGCTATTTCTCATCAGTTTGGTGCTGTGTATGGCACCTCTCACGGCTTAGGCAATGCTATTTTGCTGCCCTTAGTGATTGAATATTCTAAAGACACCGTGGCTGAGAAATTAGCGACGCTCGCAATTGAAACAGGCTTAGGCGATGCGTCTAACACACAGCAAGAATTAGCACAGTGTGTGGTGGACAAGCTTAAAAGCTTAAACCAGCAACTAAATATCCCTACTAGGTTAACCAGCCTTAAAGCAGAAGATATTCCTAAAATTGCGTTAAGGTCTTATGCCGAGGCATTAAAAATTCACGCCGCACCAAAATATATGGGCAAGGCCGATATTGAGGCCCTCATTAAAAAATTACTTTAAAACCATGCTGGCTGATCCCTAGCTTCACATGCCCCTGTGGAATTCACCTCACCGTGGGCTTGTTAAGCTGATGCATTCGATACAATAAATAGCATATAACCCCAATGGAAATTAAACCCACACACATCAGCACAAACATCACGCGAATGGGCACCGAGAACCCCAGACCTGCGCTATCTTTAACCATCCAAATGCAAAACAGCAACGTTAGGATGTATATATCCACCAATACGTGAAATTGCAAACTGGATACATTAGACAGCATCCCAGTGGTTTCAACCCATATAGGGTTCTCAGCGGTTAAAGCGATATAAATACTTAACCCCATGAAAGCCGCCAGCAGTGTAATTAAAGCTTTTATTTGCAGCGAATAATTCATTTTTTGTCCCTTTAATGATTAATAATGAGCGCGTCACAGCTCGGGGCAATTATCTACCCGGGATAATCGAAAAAGAATTACCTAACAGGTAAACTGTTGATTATATTTAACTATCCCATAAGAAGAGCAATGAAAAAGGATCCCCATAACCCTGGCCAGAAAAATACGCTCTTTGGTGAATCCATTCGCCAGTGGCGAAAAATCCAGGGGGTTAGTCAAATGGAGCTGGCACTCAGTACCGACATATCCATTAAGCACCTAAGTTTCCTTGAAAATGGCAAGTCTAAACCCAGTTTTGATATGGTTATGCGTCTGGCTAACACTCTGGCCATGACACTAAAATCACAAAACGCATTATTGATAGCGGCTGGGTTTAACCCTCACTTTAGCAAACACAGTTTAGACGCACCTGCCATGGCGAAAGTACGCCAGGCCCTCACAAGGATACTGGATCACCACAGCCCTTACCCTGCCATCGTCATGGACGCTCTGGGTAAGCAACTTATGGCCAACAGCGGCGCGCTTAAAATGCTGTTAACCTTTTTGCCAGCAAGCACACTGAGTAAATACCCCAATGTGTACGAGCTGTATTTGGCCGAGGATGGCCTAAAACCTTTTTTACCCAACTGGCAAGATGCAGCCTCGGTATTGCTACAACAGTTACAAAATGAATTACTGCACACTCAAGACCCCGCCGGTTATGAACTGCTCAACAAAATTTTAGCCTGGCCCCATATCCCCAAAAATTGGCAATATAGAGCTAAGGAATTAAACCTGGGGCCTATATTTGAATTTACCATCAAAAATAACCAGCTAAGCCTAACTTTTTTTAGCACACTCACCACCCTGGGTACCCCGCAAGATATAACCTTGCAAGAGTTACGTATTGAAAGTTTTTTCCCCGCCGATGAAGCTACCGAACAATGGTTTGTTGATGGCTCTTTAGAATAATTAATACCACCACATTTTATTACAACTTAAAATTTAGCCCACGATAAGTTTTGAAGCCTACGAGCTTGCCTGATGGTACTTAATAAGGTGTGTATTTAATAAAATGTGTATTAGGTGAGACCATATTGCAGATAGACAGTGCCACTCGGTCTACCAGGGTGAAAGTAAAAACGATTTCCCCATCATCGCCTTTCACCCGTTGCGTTTATTTAACCGCCGCACGCAACTTGCAAACATGAACAACATTAACCACGTAAAGGATAATCCACCGCCACCACTGGATGCCGTTTCATTACTCGAGGGGGAGGGTTCAGGCGGATTTGAAGTATCATTATTTACATCTACAACCGGATCATCTACAACCGGGTCATCTACAACCGGATCATCTACAACTGGGGGGTCATCTACAACTGGGTCATCTACAACTGGGTCATCTACAACTGGGTCATCTACAACTGGGTCATCTACAACTGGGTCATCTACAACTGGGTCATCTACAACTGGGTCATCTACAACCGGATCATCTACAACCGGATCATCAGTAACGGGGTCGTCAGCAGGTGTTTCACCAAAACCCTCTGGCATTGAATAATTAACGATTAAATCTTCATCTGCTTTATCAATGCAAATGATAACTTCCCTGGGCCCATTGGTTACGGTATCGATAGAGGCATAACTTAATACATATTGATTGGCCATGAGCGTGCGTAGTTCGGTAATGGCCGAGGTAAGTTCATCTGTGGTGGCGCTAGCAAAAAAATCACCGTTGGTACTGCTGGCAATTTGAGTTAACACGGATGTGTCCACGCCGCTGCCAAACCCTATGGGGTATACCGGAATGCCTTCTGTGGTGGCGGCATTAATGGCCTCTTGTAATGATGCACTTGATGCGGTGTCTTCACCATCTGTCACCACAAAAATGGCCCGTTGCCCACCTAAACCAGCCAAGGTACTCACCGCGTTTACAATCCCGTCATAAAGGGCAGTACTTGAGCCCACATTAGATGGATTATTTACCGCATTTATAAGAGCGCTTGAATCGATGGTAAGGGCAGCATCTACAGAAGTAGAACTACCAAAGTTTACTACCGACGCTTTGTCACCGGTGCTCATCAAACCAATTAGGGTGGAGGCTGCTTGGTTAAGCGACGTTTGCTGAGCGTCAAATGAGCCCGAGCGATCAAGTACAATTGAAAAGTTTAAACTAAGTCCAGTGGCGGTATTTAAATCAAAGTTAGTGATGGCTTGGCCATTTTCAGTGACCCCACAAACGTCGGCGGTACTTAAGCCCGGAATGATAGAGCCGTGCAAACCCAAAATATTCATGTAGACATCCACTTCGGGAAAACCTTTTGGGTCCACTTGGCTGGGTTTTACCTTGCGTGCGTAATCAAAAGTAATTTCGTTGCCTTGTACTTGGCCGGCAAACGAAGCCAGCATAGTGCCGCCTTCTCCCACGGCAATGATGTCGGTATCGCTTGAGATCAAATGGTTTAATCGATTGCTGGTGCCAGATACTTGCACCGCCCAGGTAATGGCATCAACACTGGTGATAATATCACCAGACCGCCCCACTGCTACAAACTGGCTACCGGTCCAAGTAACATCATTTAACCAGTCGGCGGAAGGAGTAGTTTGCATGGTCCAAGTAGACCCGTCTGGACTGGTTAATATACTGGTGCCGTTAGTAGCCGCCACCAGTTGGCTGCCATCCCAGGCCAAATCCCAAATGTAAAACCCTCCGGTTTGTGCTGTCCAGGTTATGCCATCCGGGCTGGTTAAAGTGGTGGAACTTGAATTGGTGCCGCCTGCCACAAATTGATCACCGGCCCAAATAACCGTGTAAAAATGCATAGCGGTGCCTGAGGTTTGCTGCGCCCAATTAACGCCGTCGTTACTGGTTAAAACAATGCCACTTGAGCCCACCACCACAAACATCTCGCCATTCCAGCTAATATCACTTAAACCTTGGTTGGTCGTAGCTGGGTTAACTTGCTCAGTCCAAGTAAGGGCATCGCTACTGGTATAAATGTAAACGCCGCCAATGGCCACATAAACACTGCCGTTAAATGCAAGCGCATTGACCCGTATGGGAATAGCCGCGTGCACTGTCCAGTTATAACCATTTGGGCTGGTTAAAATAGGGCTAGATGAGTCGTAAGTGGAAGTCCCTGCTGCAACATATTGACCACCTGCCCACAGTATTACGTTGAGGTCAGTGTCAAAATGAGCGGGGTCCCAATTCACGCCATTACTGCTAGTAACCACAGTGCCGTTGTTACCTACCGCCACCATACTGCTGCCATTGCCCACAACGGCCCATAAGGCGTTAACTGTGCCTGCGTTTCTTGGGGTCCAGCTGATGCCATCGGGGCTGGTCCAAATGAGCCGACTACCCGAGCCATTAACATCATTTTGTGCCACCGCAATAAATAAGCTGCCATCCCAAGTAACCGATGTGAACCAGGGCTCTCGTAAGTCGGTGATGGTGCGAACTGTCCAGCTTGAGCCGTTACTGCTAGAAGATATGTTGCCGCCATTACTCACCGCTACATACACCGCACCGTTAGTGGCTAAACCTTTAAAAAAGCCGTTATTGGTTTGCACTGTCCAGGTTTCGCCATCACTGCTAACAGACGTACCGTTTAGCCGATAAGCGGCAATTACATACTGACTACCACTGTAAACAATGGCACCCACTCGATCTTTGCCTACATAGAATAAAGACCAGCTAACACCATCACTGCTATGAACAACGTCCCCTTGATAGGTAACCGCACTAAATTGCTCACCGTTCCAAATAATATCGACAAAATAGTTGGCTGCACTCACCCCAGACACTCTATCTGTCCAGTTAACTAAGTCAGGACTGGTTTGAATGCTGCCTGCCAACCCCACCAATACATATAGGCTACCACTGTAGGCGATGGCTCTGCCGCTTACGTTGGCCGCTAAGCTCCATATTTTTCCGTCTGGGCTGGTTTTTACATCAGTGCTAACTGAGATAAATTGGCCACCATCCCAAATAACATCTTGAACAGTATTACCACTGGGATAAGGGTTAATCCACTGCCAATCTTCACCCACAACCGCTTGCGCGTTATGTGTTAATAAACAGCAAAGAATAAAACTCATGAATAAGAAAGTTCTAGAAACACGACAAAGGCTTAGCACAGCATCCCCCTTAAACGGCAACAGAGAATATATAATTTATTTACGCTTACTTAAGGATAGGCGAATAGCGTCACTTATGCGCTTATAGATGGCCGTGTTATCAAAGCGATTTGTCTTAAAAAAAATGTTTTTATTTCAATAGTTTATAAAAAGAAGATACCAAGAAATAATGCAAAGAAAACCTAATGGCTGACCCATATCCGTGTTGAATAAATTATAGTGTAAAAGGGAATATTGGTAGATCTAGGCTTGTGTCATCAGGAAAACACAAGACCTACCACAATAGATAACTTCAGGTTTATCCCGCTGCTGATACTGACAAGTTTGGCTAACGTAGTGAAAAGCTAGGGCAAGGTAGATCTAAAATAGTTTTCACTTCATTTTTTAATACTGTTTTATTTTCAGGCTTATTATATAAAACTAGAATATTCATTAATGAAGTTAAACCGTCATTGCTTAATCTTATTACATATATTACGAACCAAACGAGTCAGGCAGCCAAATTTAGAAACCTTGCCCCTCACATTAATCGATGACCTGACCCTCTTGAATTTATGGCTTAGCCACTGGCCGGCTCCATACCCCCTAGGATTATCGATCAATGCTGGGACAAGGCAAACTTCCTAACCCCATAGCTTGTGACTCATTATATTTTAACGGCATTTATGGTTATTTGTGAACATTTAATCGAACTTACAATTTCTAAGTTTAAATGCTGCAGTCTACTCGCAGTTTTTCACATGTAATGTTTCATTCACTAAGATATCTCTGGTATTGGCCACAGAAATAAACTGGTATGGATTAGTAATCGCTTGAGTGGTACTACAACCCTCACCTGGAATTGAATATTCTATGGTGACGCCTAAATAACTATCGAGATTTTTAATGGCTATCAAACTAACATTGTATCCACCCGTGTTTCTTGGCCCCATATCTATCAGTAGAATTACAGATACCTCAAAATCTACCTGCTCGATTGCCTCACCGCTTCTTGTTAGCAGCTCACGTTCATAATCATTTTGATTGGTAATCACCATCACTGTTTTTGCAGTTGTATTCGCATACTCGTTATATTGATTTTCATGCAATACCGTGAACTCAATCTCTCCTGCATCGGCGTTTTCTTCAGAACCACAACCATTCAGCATGAATATCGATAATGTCAACAACAGTAACTTGCTAATTTTTAACATAGATCCCCCCTTAAATTGTTAATTAAATTTCTTGATCTTGTTGGCGATAAAATTCTGTCGGGCCCATACAGGTAAACTGATCAATCAGTTCATGTGAGTTTGATAGTAATATTTTTTCTCCCTTAATATTTTCAGTATCCAGTACGCAATACTCATTCTCAACAGAGATTATTTGCAAATACATGGCATTGGCTGCTTGTTGAGCAATATCTTCAAAGCCGCTGAGTTCACTAAATTTCCAGCCTCTTACATTTAAATATTCAAGAACTGACTCTGAATTTAAAAGTGGACAATCTGATTTCGATGAAAATAGATTCGCCTTTTCAGAGACCTGTATAACCAAATTATTGGCAAGGTGAACCCTACTGTTAAAACAAACATTACTCACTGCCGCTTCTATGTTTAATCTGGCGTGAGCTGGGATATTAAATAAATCATCTTTTTTATTACTGTAGATCTCTATGCCCTGTTCATTTTTCTGGTAAACCAGCCAATAGTCACTCTCAGGAATTGAATAGACTTTATTCGGAATGCTTAGCTTTTGTAACTGACTTTTCTGCCAGCTCCCCTGCTTATTTAACTGATGGATATAGCTTTTAGAAAAGGCCAATGCGTGATTTTCATCCATACTAAGAATACGCTCCAGATTTTCCGGAAAATCTAGTACTTCGGGTGTAGTTAGCAAGCCCTGATCTCTGTCTACAATGGCTAGCCTGTTTTTATCTACATAACCCTTATCCGGCATCCAGCCATAAGAGTACAGCGGTAAAAAAAGTCTATTCAAGTCTTGATCATATTGATACGCCTGATCATCATAATGAGCTCTAGAATAAGTATTGGGAAGATCACTACCTACTAGATAGTTATCTACCTCGCTGGCGCCATCAAACAGCGAAAACAAACTAATTTTCTCAAAAGAATTTGTTTCCCCCCCACCAATATCTAGCGAAATAGAACCAAAACCAAGAATATAGTTTTCGTCAAAAATTAGTTGATTCAGCTGACCGGGGGCACTGATAAAACCACTCAACTGTGGGCTTTGCGGATGACTAAGAGACACTGCTTGAAAGCCCCCAGATTTGCCAATTAATATGTAGTCTTGACTAAATTCCACCGACGTTATGTTGGAATTATTTTCCAAGCCTGGCAAACTCGCGGTGGCAATAATACTGTTTCCTTGAATAGTAAAGGTCGTCAACACCCCTTCAGTCGATAGGGCGTAGAAGAAGCCACTTTGAAACTGTAAATACTCGTGTCCCTGAACACGGCCTTCAATACGAATTTTATGTTCACTCAGCTTTAACTCATTATCTTCCAGCACACTCATTGTTTCATCTAGACGAATAAAATCTCCCGACACATATCGATAAATTCTAAAATCGGTGTAATTTTGGTAAATTGCACGCTGATAGGTTTTATATTCATAAGCACTGCAAGAAGTGCGAGTAAAAGTTTGACAATGCTGTCCATCTGGCTGGTAAATAAACGGACTAAGTTTGGGACCCTGTTGTCCAAGGCATGCCATTAAGTCGCTACCACAAGCCAAAATACCACCTGTAAGATTGGGGGCCACGTAATCCGGATTGGCTACCTTCTTCCATTTTATCGAACAAGATTCATAACTCACTGGTGCCCCATAGGTTTTACAATAAGAATAGTGCCCTGTTTTTGTTCCCACCTGCTCACGTGTATTACTGCTTAATATCAGGTATTCATCTGTGGCACTTAAAAATGAATTGTAATAACTGTGTTCATCGGCATTGAAAGTCTCTTGCCAGGCCAAGCTTAAATTGCTGAGCGCCACGTTAGAGAGGTGGTTGATGGGGCGAAAATAAGGTGGAGGAATTGTACCCTGTGAATTATCATTCATGGCTGTTTCTGCCTGATTTAAGTAATAGTTACCCATTAAAACCAAGCTATTATTAAAGCGTCTTGAATCTTTTACACTTGCCTTGCTTAATAATAGCGCATCCTCAAACTGAAATTTACCTGCTTGCCATTTAAGAGTGATTATTGCGGCATTATGTTTGCTTCCCAGAGAGTTAATCACCAGAATAATCTTGTCTTGATCCATGTAAAAATTTAACGGCTTACCCGGCAAGGAAAATACACAAGACACTTCACTTAACGAACTGTCTTCAGAGTTAATACTCACCGCCATGAGTCCATGGGGTTTTGCCAAATAGAAAGCACGACCGTTATGTTTACCCATCAAGTCACCCCGCTCTATGGTGACCGAGGCAGCATCTTCAGCATAGTTATTCCAGTTCTGGGGGATTTTTCCTGTATAAAAATGTGCCAATGCCTCATTGCGTGCCATGGGAATACCGTAAGGTTTGCTAAAGCCGCCCAGTGCATCTGCCACTTCATTAAACGTTTCATCTTGAGGGAAATCGCAACGTTGTTGGCCAATGGGGTCTAGCGCCAGCATCTTTTGAAACTCGTAACTGGAAAGCTCGCTCTCTTGATCTTGCTGGCCAGCAGATGGCTGTTCACTCACAAAAAGGCTATTGGGGGCAATGTCATTTTCACTCTGGAAATCTAGCTGAATCGCTTGTTCACTTGAGCCAGCGCCACAGCCAGACATTAATAATCCAGTCAGCACCCATAACAGGCCTTTTGGGGCGGCGTTCAAGGCTATTAACCTAAGCAATTTCATATCCATTCCTTTAAACATAGAGAGCGCTAATCCTGCACGAAGGCGCAGGCAACCAATGAGGTACTACCTCAATAATAGGTGGGAAAAAATCCCACGTCAATACTTATGAGTGATATAGGTAGCTGAGTATCCTATTTCAACACCACAAGGTTAATAGCTTGCTCTTTTTATAAGGGAGGGAACCCATTAGGCCTTTCCGCTTGTGAACCTATTTTTTAACGCTGTTTTTACGAATGATACTTTTTAAATATCTGGATGCCGATCAGACAGTCAAACCTAGATAATTATTCTGCTCTTTTATGAAAATGAAAAAGCATTCTGGATAAATTACCGCGACTTTTTTCTAACAATAACCGCCTACATTAATGGTTCATTTGTACTAAGTTCGCACGGTCATTTGTTATTTTGTAGTATGACGGGGGGTATGTTAAATTCCACGTTATTGCTGTAGCCAATAAAAAATAATCAAGAGTGTAGAAATGAAATGTATTCGTAGTATGTGCCTGCTTGTAATCTGTTTATGTGTGTTCTCCCCCGCTCATGCCACCAAGACCTTACTAAATCACGTTAAAGCTACTAGTCAGGCCATGTCGGCCTTTTACATGCAGAGCTTAAGTGAAGGCAATGACAAATACTTAAAAGAATTTAAGGTATTTAAACGTCAATCGCTCACGCTGCTTAAGCAATATGCCCGCGACAATGGCCCCCAGTCTGAGGTACTGCTTCACAAGTGGCAGGGATTCAGTGATCGCTTGGTGTTTACATACGATAAAGAATATGGCTGGGAAGTGGATAGCCGTGTGCGCCAGGATTTTAGGAGCTACCTGTCTGACATTTATGAGATGGTAGATAAACAAAAAAACAATTACAGCAGCAAGGCTCACAAAAAATTGTTATCCGTGGTGCAGATGGAGGCCGTATCTGCCCGCTTCTTTGATGTATCTAGTTCTTACAATGTGAAAGTGTCAATTTTTGCCAGTGACACAAGTAAACTTGACCCAAAAATTGTTAGCAGTGACTTCAAGAAAAACCTAGATACTCTGGCCAGTATGAACGGCGATGCTGCCGCTAAACGTCAGTTAGCATCGGTTAAATCAAAATGGAAATTCATAGAAAACAGCGTAGTGAATTACGAAGGGCACGGTGCTTATTTTTTGGTATACGCCACTAAAAATAAAATTCAGCAAGCATTGGCAGCGCGTTAACAGATATTTTGTTAACTATGAATGACTAATTATTAAGCAGACATTAGACAATAAAAAGGCGCTTATCTTTCGATAAGCGCCTTTTTTGATTGTTATATAAAACAATCCAGACTAACCATCAGTCCTTATTAATACTGTTGTTTAAAGTAAACACCGCTATCGCCAAATTGTGATGTTTTAAACGCAGAGTCCATAACGATAGATCCTACTTTAACAGCACTGTCACGACGCTCACGCTGGAGGCGGGCCAACTTCCAAGGCCAAATAGACGTTTTTATCGCTTGGTCAGTGGCATAGATATCATAAACGGCAGTGCCTTGTGTTAGAGACGCAAGGTCATCACGGAAGTCGTGAGCTGCTGTATCGAAATGGCCTTTAACGTCTTTCGTGGGTACAAAATAAACCTGAGTTGGTGTTTTAGGGGCTGCTACTGCACTGCCATCTTGCTTAAGCGCGGCCATATCACCAACATTCAGTTCATTTGACTTGTTAATTGCCTTAGTGAACCCTGCCTTTGCTGTTAGGGCTTCGTTACTTTTAATCTTTACATAATGAGACAGTTCGTTAGCAAAGATGTCGTGGTTATCGCCCTGACCTGAAAGAGTATAAAGCCCATAAACATTCTCTGAAGGCTGGCCATCAACAAATGTTTTCCAGGTTAATCCTGGTTCAAAACCAGCGTCGGCTGGATCACCAGAAACCGACATGCGTAACAAGCCACACTCGTTACCCTGGAAAATACCGGTAAAAGGATGCCCTGTAGAAGGTACAAATTTCGCTTTAGCCATGGCACCGTAAGCGTAAATTGGCAAGACCTTACCCGCTGGAGCAACGTCTTGATCAATTACTTCCTTATCCCATAAAATCTTGTTCAAAAGACTCATCTTATCAACCGGAACTAAAGCAGGAACATTGCTTGGTGCATATTCAGTACGTAAAACGCCGTTACTCCAAAGCAGCTCTTGCTTCTCACAAGCGCCCCAAGAATTGTATTCTTGAGGAATCTTTAAACCCCAAGGCTTAAAGGCATTCTCAGTACCGGCCAAACTATTGGTTAAGCTTGGAAAGTGACGACGAATAACGTCTAACATTGTGTTTTCTTCAACCCAATCCATACCTTCTTGGGTATACACTTCTGCAGTGTAATCCGTAGTAAAGAAACGGTCTGTCATTAAACGGCGTGACGCATTAATAATGAACACCTGAAACGCTGTTTCGCCGAATGCAAAGCCATCTGGACGTACTGTTTCAGCCAACTGGCCAACCATAGTATCGATAAGTTCCACGTCATTGTTATAAAGACGTTTTAATTCAGCCAATGTTTTTGGGTCTGACGTCAGGTCTTCAAACTTATTAATTGGCGTTAAACCAATTTGACGACGGAATTCGTTATAACGCGGAACACCACGTTCACGGTCACGTACGATATCAATCGTTGCCAAATCAATATCACCTACTAAAGGTATTGAAAGGTTACGCAAAAAGTTAGGGTAGTTATGCAGCGTTAAAGAACCTGGGTGAGTGATACCCATTGAGTACCAAAGGCGCTCACCCGTTTCATCTTCCAACATAGTTTCCGCATCACCATCACGAGTATCGTTTAGCGCAACAATGCTTGATGGGACGTTTGAACCCACATCAAATACCTTGAAGTTATCAGGTAGTAATGGATGCATGCGATAAACTTGAACAAACTCTTCGGTTAAAGAATAAGCAACGCCGTGGTTATTCGGTTCAGCTGCACCAACTACACCGGCAAGGGCGTGATCGATTGCCGATGCCCCTGTAACTTTCTCAGATAACTCAGGATCTATTCCCGTTAACTTCATCAAAAATGAGTCTGCTTTCTCCAACTCGTCGATCACATTGCGAATACCTGTTTGGTATGCATCACGACCTTCACGGTCACCCAGTAAGCCCCACCAGTTAGCAGCCATCGCTTTTTCAAGTACTGGATTAGCCAGTAACGCTGGAGTCCATTCAGTGGTATGGATTTTAGCCATTAACGCAGAGTTTACTAAACGAGCACGGTCATAAATCCACTGATCAGTCGCTTCTGGATACGCTTGCTTAATCTTTTCAGCAATGGCGTTGTGTTCCAGAGTAAATACCTGATGCAACATGCTTAAACCAACCCACCAGTTGTCGTTAAAGCCTGTAACCGGAACCCCTGATAGTAATTCAGTGGGTAGAGTACCGTCGCTATCTAGCTTTAATTTACCATCAACAAAAGCACGGATTTCATTATTCTTTTCTAGGCTGCTGCCATATAACTGAGAACCATCCCACCAGTGTGTCGTTACGTTTTGGTAAGTCGCAGGATTAGCGGCTTCGCTATCCAAACGGCTTGGGTCTGGACGAGTTCGTTGTATTTCTATGGTACCGCTACCCAGTACATCACCTGCTGGTAGATCAACAACGATTGGGTTTTCGTCAATGTTTTCACCGTGAGAAAACCAGTCGTGAACCATAAACTGAATCCAAGCAGCCGCGAGGAAGTTAATTGAAGTGGCTGGTTTAAATTCTTCACGGGCTAATAACGAGTTACTAACATCACGCGGGTTAGGTATCAACAGCGTATCGGCTTCTGATTCACCGTAAGTAGCTTCTAGCTGAACGTTACGACCAAAACGACGTAATGCTGAACCTTCAGAAGGATTTTCTAAAATATTACAGGTACCGTCTGCTGTTCGCGCAGTTAAGCTGCGTTCATCACAAACGATTTGTGAATTATAACGAGCGTAGTTTTCTACTTCGATCAGGTTATTATCAAATAATTTTTCACGTTCTAGAATTAAAACGATAATTGCTAAGTATATCCCTAGCAAACCAAATTTTACGTAGCCAGGCCAAGCGACCCAAACAGAATTAAGCATCTAAATTCTCTACTTCTTTATATTGCGATGAGGTTAATTATTATTTTTATACATTAACGCATGTGACATTTTTATTTAAAAAACAAATCATATCAGTGTTAAAATAACGCCGTAAGTATAGATAATTATTAATCTGGGTCAATAACTGAATCGTATAGATGTTTATTCATGTCAATTAAAATTAAAACGTAATAATGTGTAAAAATAACACTCCATCTAATAGGGGCTTTACTATAAACTTATGAGCAATACCGCTCAGTTAACTACACGTCGACACTATTAATTAAAACAATTTTTATGAAAGTTTTTTTGGAACGGAAGAACTAGTTAAAAAGAACCACATGGAACGAAGGAACTAACTAGAACAAGCCAATAAGAATAAACTAATAATAAATTACTATTAAAATAACAAATCTGGGAAAACCAACCACACTCATCACAAACTAACTGGACATCCATCACAGTCAAAGATAGCAGACTAAAATAAAACATGACTAGCAGAGGGCCAACATCAAACCAATTCACACACAAAATGCAGCTATATTTATGAATTAAATTTAATAGAATTTAAATTAAGTAACTTCAAAGACAGAAATTTTAAAAGCACATCATAATTAAATTAATAGAACGTTCGTTTTAAAAATTTAACACCCAGAAAACACTGATACTTTAATTACTCACAGGTTTTCCGCAGTGCTTCTTGGTGCCCACAAATAAATATAAGAAACCTTCAAGATCCTTTTCATTTATCTTCATCAAGATCTAAGTGCTGTAAATTTTCTGGGAGTTTAAAGCAATCTAATCACGTTTATTTACCCTAGCAGAAGGTAAAGAGGCAAAAGGCACCCTTAAAAGCCATTATTTAGTATGAGTTACAACTCCTAATGATTAATGGCATAAACGTGATTATATATACGCTATTTTATTGTAATAAAACGTCTTAGTGTCTAGCGTTTAAAAGCGCCGAACTTAAAATTAACCAGAGTAAAAGGACATTTTGATATGCTTGAGACAACCATTGGATTTCCATCCTCCAACGATATCATTTACAAAGAACTGGACAACAAAGACCCTGAACATCCATTAGTGTTCAGTTTTACGTTAAAAAATACCAGTCAAAAAAAGATATATATCACCAACAAGGAAGCAAGTATTTCAGGCCAGGGAGAACGACTAGGGATTTATGGGCCCATTATTATAGACTCACCGAACGCCCCTAGAACAGAGGAGGATTTTCACTTAGTGATTGAACCAGGCAAAGATTATCACGGCTTAGCAGGGGTGTTTAATGCCACAAAAGAACATGTGACAAAAGCATCACTTAAAAATGTTCATATGGCTTGCCGTTTTCAGTATTCTAGCGAAGCGCCAGCGCCTAATAGACAGACTACGTGGACCCCCTACATTAATTTTTCAAGGTAAAAACGCCTTAAAGGTAAGGCCGCACTTGCCTTGTGATGGGGCTAGGTCCTGCCTTGTGAGTTTTTATACATTTAGGCTTACCCTTAATTCCAAATCAATCAGTCTACACCGCCAACTATGGCTGTCTAGATTGTTGCTTGGGTTTTACTAGATTAAGTGTGGTGACAAGAGTTATTCAAGCTGAAGCGCCCTTGTCACACGCTAAATCTACAGGCATAAATTAATGGACTTGTGCCAGCACCCCTTTCAAATCAATTTGATGGTTGGCTATCTCGGCTTTCGCCTGTAAATAATGGCCATTGTGGCGATTATAAAAAACCCCAGTGGATTTCTGCTTGCGCACCACTACACCCTGCTCTTCGATGGTTTTTACTTTCTCTAGGTTATTGGTGAGCAGGTCAATTTCATCTACACCCAATGCCTCTAGCATTTGAGCCGCCACTGAAAAATCTCTAAGGTCATCTTCAAAACCCAATGCGCGATTGGCAGCAAATGTGTCCATGCCAGTGTCTTGTAATTTGTAAGCGTCTAATTTGTTATATAAACCAATACCGCGGCCTTCCTGGCGCAAGTACAAGATGATTCCCCCTTGCTTGGCCATGGTTTCTACCGCTTCGTCTAGCTGCTTACCGCAGTCACAACGGGCCGAGTGAAATATATCGCCCGTTAGGCACTCAGAATGCAACCTTACCAAAGGTACATCTTGTGCCGCATCTGCGCCCTTAAACACTAGAGCTATGTGTTCTTTATCATCATTAAGACCATGAAAGCTTACAAAATCGGCTTCATGTGACTGGTTTTGACCCACAGGGATCATGACTTTGTTTCGTACCGTTGCCATATACGCCTCCGGTATTAATATTTTGACTGATTATGCCGTATTCAACTCTGCTTTATATGGCCTTACCTGACCAATTTCAATGATAAATAGTTTAACTCCTGGGGTTTCTGAGATAAATAGGCTAAATTCGAACTGATTATTCTAAAATTTAGAACAATGGACGTCATGGCATTGAGTCAACTGGAGTACAGCAGCAAGACAGTCAGTAACCAAGGCTGTACAAAAACCAGCCTTATAGGGCAGGACAACACTTCTAGATGCAGAATTTGACGCACTCAAAGACATAACGGAAAAAGGCGTAAGCGATTAAGGGAACTGGGTGGTTCATGGGCCGATTAAGCTCAATGGCTATTTAGAACTGATAATCTGCACCGCCAAGCAGACCCGTTAATTTCAAGTAAGCACCAGCTAAGCAACGCACGGCGCAAGGTGTAGGCCCGTTTAAGGAAAACACAATACCTGTCCGCTTGAAAAAAGCAAAACCAGGCCCAGAGAGCCCGCGCAGTGATTACATTATTCCCCCCAATACCAACTGGTCACATTATAGCGATATGTATCTGCATATTTAGAGTTCAACGTTTTCACCCAGTGTTCAGAGCCCTTTGAGGAGGGATCAAACAAAACACAGCGATTAAATAAAGGCGCAATACTAATAGGTTTATCATTATTACCTATAAAAACCAGCTCACCGCCAGCATCGTGGTCCCACTCTTTATTTAAGTACAACAGCATACACAACTCCCTTCCGGGTGAATCATCAGCATGTTGCTCTACAAAGTCGGTAGCGCCTAAGCGAAAATAATTACTATTAATTTCAGGGTCAGCCACATTCATATCGGTTAATGGCACATTAATAATTCGTGATAACACGGACATAAATTTTTCACCGCGTAAAAATGACAAAAAATCATGAGCTACACTGGCTCTGATTCTGGTACAAGAAATGGAACCGACGGCATTAGAACTAACCCCGTCACGTTGCCAAACATCGCGCTGTACAAAGCGATGGTCTTGGCTGGTTGTTTGCCACTGGGCGTTATCAACATACAAAGCTGAATAAGTGTGTTTTTGAGTTTTCCAGCAACCTGATTGCTGTAAAACCCTCATTACGTCTGCAAGCTTGGCTTCATTAAATAAGTTATCAATCACAATATGATTGGGGCAAGAACTTAATAAAGACTTTTGATATGCGCATATCGCAGAATCGATTACTTGCTTATCATTCAACCACATTGAAACTACCCGCGTGTATTTTATGTAATCACTTAAAAATTGCATAATACAGGATAGTGCTCCGCTTGGCGCGGTATTGCTGCTTCACATTATCTATTCAATGAACATATGGGGAGTTAACAAGACTTACATGAAGATGATTAGTCGGAGTCAATTAGGCTGTCATACTTAAATATCTACCTCTATTAAAAAACGAGTCGAAAAAGCGAACCTAATGTCCGAAAGCGCCCATACAATCAATTACTCCATTCAGAAAGTTAAAAGCCTAATGCCATTTGTAGGCAATCCGTGTGATAACATGCCAGCAGGCTTGCCGTTTAACTCACTGATTATTTAGAATTGGTTGAATTAACGGGTAGAGTTATTCGGGATAATACACTAGGGCATATTGAACGCCCTAAGTAAAAATAGTAGCCGTCCATTCTGCAACACCTTGCTATAGAACCTGACAACTGGATTAAACCAACCACAAAAGTTGAGGATAACTTTAAATATTTGGTGGCAAGCTCGATTTTATTAGATAATGTAATTGCCCTACTGACCATAAATGACGACCCCGTTTACAAAACTGCAAAGCGCTTTTAAGCTAGTTTAAAGATTTACACGTATAAACATTTCACAGTGGAATTACCCCTGGATGTTATTTTTATTTACAGTAAAGTATTTATAAAAAACCTAAACTTTAAATAAAAAATGGCGTTGTATTTAAATACAACGCCATTAAGAATGAATATTAAAGGTTATTTTATTACTATAACGGCATGAATATTCTGATCTTGTATTTAAATACAAATCCATTTTGGATAAATATTCGCGACTTAATTCTAAATAACACTGTCTATATTATTTCGTTAACGATCCCTTGACCGAAAAAACCTAATGGGTGACCCCGTATAGGTTGAAACTCTTCAGTGTTAAGCAAAGGTTAAAACGTGACAGTAAAGCGCTCCCAAGAGCCAACACTAGAACGATTGGCATTGGCGTCACCATTGCTTTCTGCCACCACGTATTTATTGTGTGTACTTTTTAGTGACACTGTGTCACCGCTTTTTAGGCAGCCACTGTTGTCACTGTGATTCAGAAAAGTAAACTTCTCGAAGGCATTAATGGCACTGGCTTTTGCATCCAAATTGCCATTACTTGAGGCTCTTAAATAGTATCCGCCCTGTGTGCTCACGGCCACTAGATCACCCGATTGAATGCAGCTTAAATCGTTCTGAGAATAAAGTAGGTTTAAAGTAAAACGCTCCCAATTTCCAATGGCACTTCTATTGGCATTCACCTCTTTATTACCGTTACCCTCAGCGAGCAAATATTTATTATGAGCCCCTTTAAAAGACACATCGTAAAGATCGTGTTCGGTATTATAAAATTTATTACTCCACATAATTTCAGCATATTGAGGTCTATGATCACTGATACCACCATCTTCCCAGGTTTCACGACTCACCACAGTTAACTCAAATTGCTCACTTCCCCTAAAACCAATGAGGTCTATCATAGAGCCACACGTTGAGTAATCTTTTTCTGGGTCCATTTCAAGACACGAAAACGTTATCCCGGTCTTTTCCATAAAGTCTTCATACTGGTCTTTTTGCTCATCATTACTAAAGCGCATGTTAAAATCACCCACTATGATTATGGGATTATTGGCTGAGTAATAACTCATATGCTCGGCAATTTGATCCATGTTAGATCCGTTCACACCAATATCTGACCCTGTATTATGGTGCAAATTATAAACATGCACAGACAGATCGCGGGCGATGCTCACCTTACTCATAGTAAAACCTTTTTCGGTTTGGCAATCGGGGCTGTCGTATTTACCCTGAAACAATTCTATTATCGTACCCTTACACTCATTAAATTGAATGCGATCTACATCGTAAGAATCAAACGGATAACCCGACAAAGTTAATAAGCCATCACCAAATGACAACACCCCACCGGCAAAATGATCACTTCGATACCCATAGTTTTCGTGGGATAGCTTAGAGGTAAGTTGGGAATGATTAATCCAGTTTTCTTGAATACCAACAATATCCACATTCCAGCTTTCAATTAACGCGCTTACTTGTTTCATTTCACTGGATGATATTCCACCAATTACTTCAGGAAAGCCATGTACATTATAGGTTAAAACATCAAATACCCCACTTGCTGCAGCTTCTTGTGATGGCGCTTGAAAGGGGGTGGAATCGGATTCTATATAACCCTGCTGCGACATAGTCCCTTCAATTACGGTTAAGTATTCGGCATAACCCGCCACAGTATTCACTGCATCTTCAATTGGATCGATGATTTTATCGTCCACCCAGTCAACCGCATCTTCGATTGGATCAATTATATTGTCATCCAGCCAATTTCCCACATCAGACCAAAAACCAGCGTGGGCCCCGCTGGACAACGTTAAACCCGAAACCATTAAGGTGGCGAGCATCAATTTATTTTTACGCATGTTTATTGCCTATTCTTAAGAATGAAAAGGTAAGAGTAATTCGGTAAAAGTGACGGACGTTTACTTCAAAACTTCAAACGAACACAGCGCAGCTCGATTATTCGAATGGTTGGGTATAATTAGGCAGGAAAAGGGGTTTTAAAATGTTCGATATGGCCAGTTAGATTACATAACCAGTATTAACGAACTTTATACTCATTATCATTAGATATAGACAGCCTCAACAAACCGGTATACATGCCCTACTCGCTTATGGGTGCGGTTAAAGTCTTGTGCTTCTGGTAATTAGTGAAGGGTTGTTTAGCTGACCCGTGCCTTTTGATAGGCTGCCATCGGGTGTTTCGATTAATAGTGTTTTATTCGTAAAATACCCCTTGTGTCACGTATGTTTGTAGCCATTGATTTCAAAATCACTACACTGGCGAAAATCACTCATTCCTTGAGTAAATATTACAAATTTATGACGAAATCCAGGGACGGTATTTCATGTACACTAAAGTCAGAATAAGGATTAAAGTCTTAGCCAGTTTAGCGATAACGTTCACGCTAATGGCCTGTGGCTCATCCGATAATAGCGATGATACCTCCAAGCCCATGGGCGATGGCAAGAGTGCATTAACCCAGAGTTACTGCGAAGCACAGGCTCATTATATTTGGTATGAAGGGGCCTGCACCTTACAAGCGAATCCCAGAGTTAGCAACCTGCAAGCCATCGAGTATTTACCTATTGCAGATAAAGAAGATTTAATTAGCTGGCTTGCCTCGGTTGAGAAATCCGCCAATCTGGATATTATTTTTCCCCGTTGGGATGATTTTAGAAAAGAAGTTGATGACCCTTTTAGCACCGAATTTATTCCCCAATCTGAAAGTGATGCAGCAAGTAGTCATAGCTTCATAGACGATAACTTCTTGGCCGGTGCGTTAAAAGGCAGCAGTATTGTTGATTTCCCCAATGAGCAGGTGGTGCTCGGTGCAGCCATATTTTCAAGTAACGCCTTTCATGATAATAAACAGGCCAGTCTCTCTTTGGACGGTGTATTGACGGTTGATAAAAGCGTTAAAATAATATTAGAGGGTGGTGAACTCTCTTTGTTGATAAACGAACTGGAGGTGTATCGATTTAACGCCGTGACCAGCATCCCTGTTTTGGCGAGCATTTCAAAAAATAGCCTAACCATGGATCGCGAAGATCTTATAATTTCTTATGAGGCACCAAATGACGCCTATAGGGTATTTTCAGCTGCTGCATTCATGAATGCATTTAACGATAATACACAAGCCAGCGACGGCACAAAAACAGACTTGGTTAACTACCTAGGGTTGTCTTCACAACACGGTGCCGATTTTTTCACATTAACCACAATGCCTGTGATCACATATAAGGCCGAATTTAATGAGTCATCGACTCAATATTTTAATTCAGAATACAAAAATGTTGAAAATAAATTTGAAGAGTTAGCAGCTGAGGAAGATAGCCGTGTATTTTTTCTAAACAACAGCACCACATCACTGACCGTCTCGGGCTTTTTTAATACTGAAAAAGTACTGCCCAGATTTTCTGATAACGATCATCGCCTCTTAAAGCTTGATGTACAGTTTGCCATAGACGTTACGGGTGAGTTAACCGCATTTGATGTTGTATTCAACAATGCCAGCGCAAGCGAACTGACCTATATAAATAAAGACACTCAGATTTTTACCGAAGCATTTATCAGCAGGGCGCAAATACTGCAAACCGCATTTGCAAGTTTTACAACAAGTCCAGAAGGGGATATTGAATTTACCTTTAATAACTTCCCAAATTTTAATGAACTCACCCAACCCATTATGCCCTTCATTCATCCTGATGATGGCAGTGTATTTAGCGCTATTAGTAATGACGACACTACCTACTGGATGTTTCTGAAACTGGCACAACCCACATATAGATTTGATGATGTGATTTATCAGCAAGACATAGTTGACCTTAGGAACTGGAATGAGGTTGTGCAGAATTTTATGCAGTACCTGTTTGAAGGCCAAGAAATAGAAGGCTTAAAGGGACGAATAGAGGCTGCCTTGGATCAGTTGATATTAACCATTGAACCCGTGCCCAGCGACAATAATGGGCGCGGATTATTTTACCGCTCTATAGTCGAAGAATTTAAACACTTAACATCCGATTTAAATGAAAGCCATTACGGTATTTATGCCGCTGCCTTAATGGATTTGGTGGTGGTACGCGCCTATCACAATGCGCCTGTGGGAGAGTTGTCCCGAATGGAAATGCTTGCCGCACTTCAGCAAGGTGCCCACGTATATTCAACTCCACTAAAAGGCGTGATAAATAGCTTAAAACACCCCCAACAAGAGAATGATGGTAAATTAGTTTTTGACGAAACTCGGGCCATGGGGCATTTTCGTGAATTCATTAACCTTTTTCAAACAAATCCAAGTTTATCTCAGCAATTACTTGAACATGACGTGTTATCCCGTGAACTAGGTGTAGACGAATACATTCCCAAAATATTTTCACTGGAGCAAAATTTACTCAGCCAAGACGCGTTAAACATCAGAATACAAACCCATAACGTCATTAATGACTTTGTAGCGGCAGACAGGCTATTGGCCGATTCACCCACGTTATTCGATTCTTTTTTGGCCAACATGGCTGAACAGGCTTTACATGAATCTTGGAACGCAACCACATTCCAGTGGCTGAAGGTCATCTTAGATAAAGTGTACTTAAAGTCTCACTGCACCGGGTCAAGTTATACCGAGAAATTTAAGTGTATTACTAAGCTATATTTAAGTGCGCTCGGTGGCCAAGGGTACCTAGTGGATTATGGCAACGGTCAAAACCCTTATGTGCTGGATGCCGACAAATTAGTAGACATCCGTAGTCTCTCCACTGCGCTCACCGCCAGCTCCTTCGACGCCTATTTCCCAACAAATGTAGATAATCAAATTAAACAGGGATTATGGCTTAGCTGCGGTTTTGATGAAATAAGAGCGAACATAGCGCAGACCCTGTTAAATTTACAGGAACTCACTGCTCGGGTATCTGTGGATTCATCTCCGGCCTTTGATTCCCAGGAATACAATGACAGGAAAGCCATAGTCAATGAAATTATAGCGCTTTATGAGCATGGCTGCTCATAGTTTTCGGCTCTAATTAAAAGGAAAGATTGCTATTCAGAGTTAGCCAAGTTTAAAACGTGACGGTGAAGCGCTCCCATGAACCAACGCTAGAACGATTGGCATTGCTATCACCATTGCTTTCTGCCACCACATATTTATTGTGCGCACTTTTAAGCGACACTGAGTCACCGTTCTTTAGGCAGCCGCTGTTGTCACTGTGGTTCAGCAAAGTAAATTTCTCAAAGAAGTTAATGGCACTGGATTTTGCATGCAAATTACCATTACTTGAGGCTCTTAAATAGTATCGGGCCTGTGTGCTCACGGCCAAGTGTTTGAGTGTTTAAGGAAAAAACAGCAGCCGCCCCTCAAATTTAATATTTCAAGGCTAGTGAATGCTCGCCTAGAATTAAACTTCCCACAATAATGGATGGCTGGTTAGTGGCGTCTTTCACCCTAGTCAGAGGCTTTTACAGAAGTATTAAAAGAAATAAAGAAACTCGTGCCATCATTAACCTTACTATGACACTTAATACTGCCACTTAATCGTTGCGAAGCTTCAATGTAAGCTATATGCAAACCTAACCCCATGCAATTATCCCCCCGTGCCGTGGTATAGAATGGATCAAAAATGTAGGGCACCTCTTTATCAGGTATTCCTAACCCTTGATCCTTAATAGTAATCATCAGCCTTGATTTAGATTGCTCATATTCAACCGAAATACAAATGTGACAGGTTTCTGAAGATTTATAGGCATGCATGAAAACATTAGAACAAATATTATCCACTATTGTATAAACCGAGTTAGCATAGCTTTCAATTTTTAAATCATTGCTGCAATGAATATCCCAGCTTACACTTCGTTTATCAAATTCAGAATTAATAGAGGTCACTACATTATCAATAACCTCTTTAACTAAAAAAAACGTTAACTTCTCTTGAACTTGATCCACGGATAATTTTTTAAATCGGCTTACAATTCCTCCCGCTCTTTCTAAGTTAACATTAGATAGATCAGCCAATTCTATCAAGCTCGAGAAATTATTATCGAAATCCTTTTTAGAAAGTTTGTTTTCATGCAACATGGTTTTAATTCTACTGATAATTTCTTTTAGGGCACTCATAGCGGTAATGCACACCCCTAAAGGAGTGTTTATTTCATGCGCGACACCTGTCACCAATCGCCCCATGGCGATGGTTTTCTCTGCTTGAACAAGTAGCTCTTGGTGAGCGTTTAAATCTGCAATAGCTTTATGCAAATGCTCTGTTCGCTCTATAACCTGCTGCTCCAGCTGCCTACTTCGCTGCGCCTGTTCTCTTAACTCAATTTCCTTCACTCTTGTTCGATAATACACACTGAGCCAAATAACCAATAAAACCAATAAAATATACATCACTTTGGCATACAAGGTATCCCACCATGGAGGGTTGACTCGCAGATCAAGCATTAGTGGCTGCTCATTCCATACTCCATGATTATTACTGGCCCTTACCTTAAATGTGTAGTCACCGCCGTCTAAATTAGTATAAGTAACCTGATATTTTCCTTGTGCATTAATCCAGTTTTCGTCAAATCCTTCCAATTTATATTCTACATAGTTCTTTTTAGGGTTAACGAATTCCAATACTGAAAAGGAGAATGATACCATTCTTTCTTGCCAATCCATTTCTAGATATTTCGTAATCAATGGTGATTGAGGTAAACTTGCCGACTGGTAATTAACCTGAAGTTTATTAAGCACTAAAGTGGGAATAGACTGATTACCCGTTATCTTGTTAGGGTCAAATTCCACAACGCCTACAGAGGCTACCAATAAAATTTGGCCATTTTCATCCTTTATCCCCCCACTGCCAGAGAGTCTAGTGAATTTATTGGAAGGCAGACCATCTTCAACATAAAAATTGGTAAAATGTTTTTTTTCTAATTCAAATAAGCTTAGCCCTCTGGACGTGGCAATCCATAACCGCTTTAAATTATCTTCATGAATCCAGGATACTGCATTATTAGCCAAACCATCACTCTCATCGAAACCGATGAAAGTCTCGCTATCTTGTTGCCATAAACGAATCCCCCCACCCTCAGTACCTAGCCATAACTGATGATCAGATGTTTCAAAAAAAACGGTCACATGATTACCAGAAAAGCCACCCTCTGCTTTCTCACCCTGTAACACCTGAATGGGCTTTTCCTTACCGGCTTTAAAAACGTGCACCCCGCTTAATTCGCTCGCCACCCACAGGTTGTGTTTACTGTCCATTAAAACGCTGTTGCAACGTTGACCCTTAAAATAATGTGTAAATTTATTACGAGCTAAATTCAGCTTAGATAAACCATTTAAGCCGCACGCCCATACATTTCCTTCATGATCAACCACAATCTTTCTAATAACATTATGAGAAAGTGAATTTTCATCATTAGGGTCATGTAAAAACCGCATTAGTTTGCCTGTTTTTGGGTTTAATTTACTCAAACCGCCCGGCCCACCACCAAACCACAACATGGACTCATGATCTTCGGTAATGGTAAAAATAGCCCCATTGGGTATGCTATTGGGGTCATTATCATCAGATAGGTAGCGCTTAATATGATTATTACGTTTATCCCAAGCCACCAACCCACCCTTTGGATGCTTGGCGCCAATCCAAATTAATCCATTCCTAGCCTGATAAATACTCACAGGTTTCTCTATGGGAAGACTATTCTTGCCACTTGTATTAGACAGGTAACTGGTAAATTGATCGTTAGCTAACACATATTTATTAAGCGCCCCGTCAGAAACGCCCACCCACAACACACCACTGCGATCTTCAAAAACAAACCACACTAGGTTGCCGCTTAAACTTCTATTGCGATTAGTCTCGTGGCTATGCCTAAGAACCTGGCCAGTCTCAGGGTAAAATCTCGCAAGTCCACCACCATACCCTCCCACCCAGATAAACCCTCGTTTATCCAAGTGCAGGTCCCATACGTAATTTTCAAGTAGAGTTTTTTCATCGTTTTCATCGTGTTGATAACGCTTAAAAAGTTTAGTGATGGCGTCAAATCGATTAAGCCCTCCTTTCCCCCCTACCCAAATTGTGCCATCTTGATCTTCCAGTATGGCGCCTACTACATCATGGGCCAGACTGTTAGAGTTTGTTGCATCGTGACGAAAATACTCAAAGGTCTGCATCTTAGGGTCATAGACATTTAAACCGCCCCCGTAGGTAGCAATCCAAATAAGCCCCTTGGAATCTTGCATCATGTGCCAGATGCCCCCTCCACTTAGCTGGCCATCCTGTACCTTAATATTTTTAAATGTTTTGCGGCTAGGATCATAGACACTGATTCCATTTTCTGTGCCTATCCAAAGTTGCCCTTGATTATCTTTTAGTAACGAATAAACATAATTATTTATAAGACCATCCGGGCTGCCTGCTTGGTGTTTAATAGCAGTAAATCGATTGGTATGTGGGTCGTATTGGCTAATACCTCCGCCAGCGATAGCAAACCAAACGGTTCCATCTTTGTCAGCCAAAATGGAATACACTGGACCGGCAGAAATTGAGTACGGATCATTATGATCATGTTTAAAATGCTCAAATTTATGGCCATCATATCGAAACACACCAATATCTTCGGTACCAAACCAAACAAAACCATAAATATCCTGAGCGGCTGATACTACAACCTGACTGATGAGCCCATCTTTTTCATTGAAGTGCTCAAAAGAAAACGAACGATCTAGTGCCCATATTTGACAAGAAAATTGAGACAACAGTAATAGCATACCAATGGCTTTCAAAGGCGTTAGAAAGGACGGATATATGCAGGTTGAAATGTTCACTCTGGATACTTTAAATATTAATAAAATTTATTATAGTGTAGACCTCTTAAGCATCTATCAGCACCCTATTCCCCGGAAAAAAAGGCATCTAATATAAAAGCTACGGCTTATTACCTTTTATTCTTAAAATAACCTAATGACAAAATAACCAGCGAATAGTCACCCTGCCCGCACCATCAAAATGGCTCAGCCTGCTTGGCATAGCTACCACTGTGTAACATATACAGGGAAGCCTGTGGCGGCTATATTTCATGCTCACACCTGCAAGTTGATGCCGTCGAATTTTGTTAATCCTTTTGTAAACCTAATAAGAATGATTGGACTTACAAAAATAATATGTGACGCAGGACAGCGGCCAAACAGGGAGGCGGAAATGCCATTAGTTAAGATCAGTAAGCATTTACAGCACTGCTGAAATTGCGCGAGTGTTTAATGGTAGTGCGTACAACATGCAGAAATCGAAGGTATGCCTTGTTATTAGAGTTTGGAATTTCTGTTAAGCGTGTCCATGACTTTATGAGTACCTTTTCCTGTACCGTCGCTGAGCTAGATTACAGCATCCCAATGACCTTACGGTTTTTGTTGAATGGAATTTGTGAGCAACACCTAATTATTCAGAAGCACGTTTGCTGTCCATGGGCAAAGACTAAGGGTTAGTGATTTTTATAGTAAGCCACACGCTCTTGATGCTGCACCAACAGTGGCGCAACTGTGTCTACTAGTCGGCCATGGTAAGGCGGTTAGGTTGGCTTGAGAAGGCTTACGTACAGGGTCATGTGGCCAGTTGCACGGCTTCGCTAATTCACTATAAAAGTGAAAACATAACAATAGGCATTAACGTTCAGATCCATAGGCAGAATAACCCGAAAACACGCCTATTACGCCGAGCCCTTTGACACAGACCGTCAGCCGGGGGTAATGTGAAATTACACAAATAAACACAACAAGCAATTTACTGTAACAAGGGGTTCCTATGTTTGATTATATTATTGTGGGCGGCGGCTCGGCCGGCTGCGTACTGGCCAACCGCTTGTCCGCAAACCCAAATACCAGCGTATGTTTACTGGAAGCGGGTCCTAATGACACTAGCTTGGCCATCTCTACCCCGGCCTACATGTTTTTGTTGATGTCCATGAAAAAACTAAACTGGATGAATTACACTAAGCCGGAAAAAAACCTCAATAACCGTGAATTATTCTGGCCCAGAGCCAAGGTCTTAGGGGGCTGCAGTTCAAGCAACGCGATGATTTACACCCGCGGGCACAAAGAAGATTTTAATCACTGGAAAGCGTTGGGCAACTCAGGCTGGGGCTATCAAGATATTTTACCTTACTTCAAAAAAGCGGAAAACCAAGCTTCTTTTGGCGAAAATGAATTTCACGGGGTCACCGGCCCACTAAACGTGACCAGTTTAAAAAATTACACCCAAATGTCTGACGTATTTATTAACGGCGGGCAAGAAGTGGGGTACCAGCACAATTGTGATTTCAACGGTAAAGAACAAGAAGGCATTGGCCATTATCAGGTGACCCAAAAAAACGGCCGCCGCTGCAACACCTCGGCTGCTTATATTAAGCCCATTAAAAAGCGTAAAAACCTCACCGTGTTAACGAACGCCCATGTGAGCCGACTGATGTTAGACGGGACTCGGGTAACCGGTGTTGAGTATTTTAAAAAGGCCAAAGGCAAGGCCATTATTTTAAACGCAAACAAAGAAGTAATCTTAAGTGCTGGTGCCAACAACTCACCACAAATTCTAATGTTATCTGGCATAGGTCCTAAAAAGGAATTAGAGAAACATAACATTCCATTGGTGCGTGATTTACCGGGCGTGGGTCAAAACCTGCAAGACCATTTAGATACCAACATGGTAGAAAAATGTAAAAAAGCAGCCACCTTAAGTGTCTCTTGGGATCAGCCCATCACCACCTTTACCGATTTATTTAATTTTTATGTGCGCGGCTGTGGTCGACTGTCTTCACCTGGCACCGAAGCCGGCGGTTTTGTGAAATCCAGTGAACAAGAAACTCGTCCAGATTTACAGTTTCACTTCACCAGTGCCCAGTTAAAAAACCACGGTCGCGATTGGTCAGCCTTTATAGGGCACCACTACTCTTTGCATGTGTGTAATTTGCAACCCAAGAGCCGCGGTAAAATAACCCTTAATAGTAGCAATTACAAAGATAACGTGAACATTAACCCAAACTTTTTAGATCACACCGATGACATGGAAAAAATGGTCAAGGGGGTAAAAGCCTGCCTTAAAATTTTAGAGTCCGATGCCTTTAAACCTTACCGTGGTAAAGCCAAAACCGAGCACGCCAATTTAAAAACCGACAAAGACATTCGTGAATACATACGTAATAAATCCGAAAGTATTTATCACCCAGTGGGCACCTGTAAAATGGGGAACGATGATATGGCGGTGGTGGATGCACAGCTAAGAGTACATGGCGTTCAAGGGCTGCGAGTGGTGGATGCGTCAATCATGCCCACCATTACACGTAGCAATACCAATGCCCCCACCATTGCCATTGCCGAAAAAGCCGCCGAAATGATATTGCACAGCATAGACCATCACGAAAAGGCTAAGATGACTTATATTAGCTAATTCTATCTGCATTTATGTCTATTAATGGCACATACCGCACAGGGCTGGACAAAGGGAGAAGATCAACCTGACTCTGGGGCCCTTGACCGAGAAAACGTAATGGGTGACCACCGCAGCCCTGTGTGACCCCGCAGCCCCTAAAAAAGCCGCTTAACGGTAAAGCTCCACTCACGGGGTCGGGCATACACAAGTTCGGTATAACCAAAACCGCTGAATTCATCATTACCGGTAACCACATAGGTTTCATCGGTAATATTGCGTACCTGAAAAGCCAGTTGCCATTTACCACCGTATTTTTTAAAGGTGGCGCCGGCATTAAACAAATGCAAATTTCCCTGGGCGATAAATTCACTGTTAGCCGCATCGTTGTATACTTTGGAGCGATAACTCCAATCACCACGCACGGTCACATCACCATAATTAGCCGCATGGATAACATAAGACACGGCACTAGACAGTGACCACTGAGGTGA
>MAAA01025559.1_pt1 | contig 30163 bp, 30 predicted proteins | sample 1115971 | NCBI WGS metagenome assembly MAAA01 (sample SAMN04961123, study PRJNA320927) | seawater metagenome | isolation source: sample BD02T6 sea water enriched with oil for 6 days | place: USA:Gulf of Mexico | collected 2013-07-27 | reverse complement strand
TTCAGAAATGTCTTGGATAGCCATCACCATATATTAAATTATTCTATGGTTAGTGTAGCCAATATAAATTGGCCTTGTTTTAAGATGGGTGAATAGTTTCCAGCGTTTATCATCTATATATTAAGTTTTTAATAACCAATTACTAGGTTTTAATCGGTGTTTATTAGGATACATAATTTAACGGAAGGAGGGAGTAGAAATCAGCCCTATGGCGGGGGGTGCTCTAACCAGACATTCATAAATGGATGACTGGTTTTTTCAGGGTGGGTACTTTAATTCAATTACGCTTTTTTATTACGCCCAAGCATAATATCTTGATCTGGGTGATGAACACGTATGGTTTCTAAGGCTTCGTCTAGTACCGCTTTGTTTGTCACATCCACTTCATAATCCAGCACACTTAATTCAGCACCCGCTTTATACAGTTCATTCGTTTGCTCTAACGTTAATGCTTCTGCAGCACACCATACTGAGTGTTCCAGTGTCAGTATGGTGTCTTGCATTTCTTGGTAAGCGGCTTTGTTTGTGATGAATATAACCATGGGAAAGGGCCTTGTGTTTAATGGAGTATTAGCAATATCAATTAATGGCCTATTATATCAGTAACAAGCCGTCTTATCGCTAAACTCGGCTGAGTTAAAAGCATACTATTAGTGTCATCACACTAGCCCGCCCCGTCATAGTGACGGAGTTTAAGTGAATGTGTAACAGTAAAGGGATTACCCCCCTTTACTTAAATCCACTCCCCAAGCCAATTGCGCCATACCTTTCTTAACCCCTGACCTTGCTGCCATTCGATTCATCCATTGGTAAACGCCACTCAGATCCGTGTTTATATTTGGATTGAGAAGTGACAGTCCCTGCCACACAGACTCTATCCAAGGATAACAAGCAAAATCCGCTATCGAAATATCCTCATGTGCGATGTAGTCTCTTTCAGATAACACTCTTTCTAATACACCCAATAACCGAAAGCTTTCCTTACTAAAACGTTCAATAGCATATTGGTTTGGTTCGCTTGCTCTTGTTTGAGCTAAATAATTATTCAATACACTTTTATCCTTAGCCAATGCGGATGCAAAATGAGAGAAGTTTCCAAATACAGGCCCTAGATTACTGGTTTGCCAAAACAACCACTTAATCGTACTTATTCTGTCACTAGCATTGGTGGGTAAGAAACAGCCTGATTTTTCAGCCAAATATAACAATATTGCACCCGTCTCAAATATCGGTTCCTCTTTTTTTGATCTATTTAGTAACTCCGTATCGGTAAGCACAGGAATTTTGGCATTGGGATTCAACTGCAGATACGTTTCAAAATGCTGCTCACCTTGTTCAATATCAACGGGAATGATTTGGTATTCAAAATCACACTCATTCAACATGATGGAGATCTTTCGGGCATTCTGTGTTGCCCAGGTGTATAGCTTAAGCATATTTAATTTCCTTCGTCTGTTAAAAAGTAATTTTTTGATTCGTGACTTTCGTCATTTTTTCGATGATATTTAGAGTACTGCCATCACGTTATAAGATATGCCCGATTTTGTTCTATACCCCTGGGATACAGCCACCAAATCATTTAGCCATGTATAACGTTCATCTGATGTTTCAAACATAATAAGTGTGCGTAGGTAATACTCATCCTTTTCAACAGCCTCACAAGTATCCTTTGTAAGAACCTTTTTCTTTAGGTGATCAGGAATAACCCACCTCCCTTTGTAGTTCATATAGATTAAGGCGCCATCGTCTGTTTCAAGGCACACTCTTACATCAAGAGTGTATGAACCGTCCGGATGAAGCATTAACCAGTCTCCGCCACTGGGTTTTAGTGAACCATTAAGTTTATCGCCTTCAAAATAGCCGCTTTCAACATCAAAAATAATTCGATGCCCTCCATAACTGGAACCAATATTTAAAGGCTCTTTTAAGGTGACATGCATACTAAACAAGGGTTGAGTTTTAAGTGCTTCAACATTCATTAATAACTACCTCTTTTAAATTATTGAGTTATCAGTGCTTTCAAGCTTTAAGCGATAGGTTGCTTGCGCTAATTCTTTTGGTGTCACACCAGATTTTTTACAAACCATTCCTGCATCAAGAAAAAAGATTTCTTTTGATATTCGGTCTTCATGAAAATGAAATTCAATAAACACCGGCATTTGAATGCGAGGGCATTTCTTTTCAGGGATAGTCAACGTTATCCAAGCTTGGCCTGTCGCCAACATCACGTTTCCATTAATAGCATGTTGATCTAGTGTCACGTCATAATCAGGAAATAAACTAAAAAACACATTAAGCTGTTGCTTAACTTCCTCGCTCCCCTTTGCATGCGCATTAAAACTGGGTGATAGCAACTCTATTTCAGGATGGTAAATAGCAAGAGCAGCCAATATATTTTGCTCACTTTTAACGTTTGCTAAGTCGCTTACCAGCGATAACATTTTTGCTTCATTACTCATAATTTAAATCCCCTCTTCATATATATGAAGGTACTTAGGTTACAAGGTGTATCCGTCAACATTAAGAGTCCTATAAGACCTTAATAAGGCCATTATGTACTTTTAATGAAATGTCTATTTCAGCACCATTAAGGTCTAGTTAGACTTATGTTATTTCACGAATATGTGTCATGCTTAGCGATTAATTATCCATAAATGAGGGATGAAATTGTTAAACGTGGGGATTGTGGTTAACGAACGCTGTCAGGCATCGAGTGTGTTTTCGGTAACGGATTTGCTCATTGCAGCAAATTACGCTTTGCAAAGGTACTTTGATACCCGTGCACCTTTATTTAGCTACCAATTAATCGGACTTAAAAGCACGGTTAAGGCCTACAATGGAAGTGTTATTGCGCCTATTATAAAAATTCGGGATTGTACAAGGCCTGATATTGTCATTTTACCCGGTGCTTTTGAGTCCGTTTTAACGCCATCACATACTAAAATTCTATTAGATAAAATGTCTGGGTTGTTCTCTACCCTCAAGGAATGGCATCAGGCTGGAACCACTATTGCGAGTGTGTGTACTGGTAACTTTATTTTGGCTTCTTCTGACATCGCTGCAGGCCGTACCCTAACGTGTCATTGGGCCTCAGAAGAAACAGCAAGCTCGCTCTTTCCAAGTGAATCATTTAATACCAACAAACTTCTCATTGATCATGGCGATATTATCAGTGCAGGTGGTGCTATGGCGGTGTCTCAATTAGCACTTTATTTAGTACATCGATTCCATAGCCGTGAACTGGCTTTAGCAACAGGCAAGCTTATGATGGTTGAGCTTAATCTCAGTAATCAAAGTCGCTTTGCTATATTCCATCCCAATACAAATCATAAAGATCAAATTGTATCTAAACTTCAAGATATTATTGAGACTTCATTTAATGAAGAGCTTGATATTTCACAATTCTCTATGAATGAGGGGCTTGGTGAACGACAAATTTGCCGTCGCTTTAAAAAAGCGACAGGAGAAACTCCCTTATCATATTTACAACGCTATAGAGTAGAGCAAGTAAAAATGGGGCTTGAATCAACAAGTACCGCCATCAATAATTTAATTTGGAATGTAGGGTATGAAGACCCTACGTCTTTTAGACGCCTATTCAAAAGATCAACAGGCTTAACGATGCAAGAATACAGAAGCCGTTTTTCTACCAAAACGTGAAGCTGAAATGAAGGTTGTAAGGTGAACGTTTGTGATTACACTAAATTCACCTCTCGTTATCTAGGCCTATTACAGCAATGTACCAAACCCAATGAATTGAGTTATTCCATTTCAGCCAATTCTGGCTGGTAAACTTGATAATGGTAATGAGCAATGGTTTCAAAACCCATTCTTTCATAAACCGGTTTACCCTTATCGCTTGCTTGCAGTATTGACCAGGTACAACCGCGGTCACGGCCCAGTAATATTGCCTGGGCTGTGACTTTTGCAGCCAAGCCTTTTCGCTCGTAACCTTGTTTGGTGCCTACCCAGTAAATGCCTGCTAGCTCTTGCTGCTGAATTAACATGGCACCGCTGCAGGCTATGCCATTTTCATACGCCACTACCATTACTAAGTGCTCTTCATTTAAAATATTATCCGATAATACTTTGTCTATTAGCCAGTCAGGAAAAACAAAAGCACTGGCCATGACGTCACGGTAATCTTTTAATGTTTCACTGTTGGTAACCTGCATCCAATCTAGGTTGCTTGGTGCTTCTATCTGTGGCAGAGCACGATGAATCATCATAGGCACACAATCCACTTTTTTTAACGCTAAGCTCTTGGCTACATTATCGATGGTGTCGCTGTATTCTTCTCTTACCACTACCCTAAAAGGACGCTCTGCTTGTTTAAAGTAAGATTGTGCCTGCTTAATTTTTGTATCTAGATTATTGTATGGCTTAAATAAAAATACATTATTAAAAAATACGGCCGCCATACCACAGTCTGTATATTTTAAGGCGGCTTCATCATGACTATGGCCTTTTTTCATATTGTCGATAAGAACACGGAACGATTCAAAGTAGTTAAGATCGGCTAAGTGCAATTCAGTGTCGTTCATAGTAAATCCTTTAAATCGTGTGAAAATTAATCACACGCACTGCCCTATTTTAGAATATATTTAACGCGGCGGCAGTGTATTTATTATTGCCAAACACACTAATACGCTCTTACTCAATGATTGTTGGCGCTAGCACATATTACGTGTTTATTAGAATTAGGGCATCTCTATTAACTTACTGCTCACCTGTATAAAGTGTGCGTCGTTAATTACCTAATAATAATTACCCACACTAATACACTGCCATGAAAAAAAGGCATTTCCACAGTTTAACTAAACACTCTATGGTGTAGCGATTTACATACAGTTAGGTTAACGCTTTGAATAATTTTAATGAAAAAGTAGTTTTAATTACCGGTGCAGGCAACGGCATTGGGCGCGCAACGGCTTTAGCATTCGCGCAGCAAGGGGCCAGCGTGATGGTGGCTGATATTAGTCGCCAAGATGGTGAAGAAACCACGTCATTAATCATTAAAGCCGGTGGCACTGCCACGTTTATGCTGTGCGACGTCACCCAAGATCAAGACGTACAAACACTGGTTGATGGCACCTTAGCAACCTATGGGAAGTTAGATGTTGCGTTTAATAATGCCGGCATCGAAATTGAACAAAGCAAATTGGCCGACGGCGAAGAAGCTGTTTACGACAAGATAATGGATGTAAACGTGAAAGGGGTGTGGCGCTGCATGAAATATCAAATTCCCGCCATGCTAAAACAACCCACTTCGGCCATTGTGAATACCGCCTCTATTGCGGCTTTAGGGGCGGCGCCAAAAATGAGTATTTACAGTGCCAGTAAACACGCGGTAATTGGCCTAACTAAATCGGCTGCAATTGAATATGGTAAAAAAGGGCTGCGGGTTAACGCTGTGTGTCCGGCTGTTATTGATACTGACATGTTTAAACGGGCAACGCAGAACGATCCTCAGAAAGAACAGTACGTAAAAAGCCTTCATCCCGTAGGCCGTATTGGCCAACCCGAAGAGGTGGCTGCCGCCGTATTGTATTTATGCTCAGAGCTAGCCGGTTTTACCACAGGTGTTGCCCTGCCTGTAGACGGAGGTGCAACCGCTATTTAAAGTGGGGCTATCTGCTTAGCTCTAATGAAACGTGAGCTAAAAAATAGAACCCCGTGGCACATTTAATTGCCACAGGGGACTCAATTACAGCGTCTTCATATATTCCACCAAATTCCATTTCTGGTTTGTACTTAATTGAGTGCCATAAACGTGTCCACGATTAGAGTTGCCCTTCATAATTTCCCCCTGACCATTAAACACTTTAAATTCTGACAGTCCCTGTTCGGTCACGTACCCCACATTTACCGGATCAAATTCACGGTGCCCCACCCAAAAACTGGCCAGACGTTTTTCGGGCTGTTGCAATAGTTGCCACAAACTAGACACCGAACCATTGTGTAAATAAGGCGCCGTAGCCCAAATACCATTGAGCGGACGGGCCTTATACACAAGACCTTCTAGCTGGGAATTTTCTTTGGCAGCACTGGCCGAAGAAGTGTGCATTTTTTGCTGGTACATGTTTTTGCGTTTATTAAGGTTGTCGGCCATGTATTGCTCTAGCGTTTTATCATGAGCGGTCTCGGTGGATTTATCCTGCTTGGATTGCCCAGGAATTAACCCGGCTTCAAGGGCCACTAAAGGATTCTTTAATACTATGCCCACCACCCCGTTCACCGAGATGCTAATGGCGGCCGACTCGTCGGTAAATTTATCACCAATAACAATTTGAGCCTTAGTGCCTTCTAGCTGTAATGTTTTGGCCATATGAAATTCGGCATTCCAAGCCGTTGCCGTGTCAGTGCCGACACTTAATACAGGGGTCTTAACTGCCGTATAATTTTTGCCTTCATCGCTACGGGGAATAACCTGATGACAGGCAACACATTCTTGCGCATACAACATGGCACCGGCGGCGGCTTTCTCGGCGTTTATGGCTGGTAAATGCTCTTGTGGCCAGGCCGGTGAACGCAAGGTTTTCACCCAAGACTCCAACCTGCCCAAACCAATCATGTCTACCGTAGAAGAGTAACGGTTTTTAATACCAAAAATCCGCTCATACCAGCGCGCCTCTTCTATATCTAGACTGCCAAATACCCCCACTACTTCCCCTATGTTTCTTACTAAGGGGCCTACCACTGGGGTATTGGGTGCAGAAGCATTCCACTGCACCACATCCGATTGGTGTGTCCCCCACAAAAACGGGTATGAAACCGGAGCCGTGGGTGGGTTACTATTGTTTAGATCGTGCAGTGCAAAAGCACTGCCCGCATTTTGAATATTACCAAAGGCATCTAGGCGCCCGTAGCTGGTAAAATCACTGGGATAATCTGCGGGCAGCTTATTCACACCCCGACGCTCGGCCGCCTTTATGGCCACCTCAAGTAACTGGGCGCGCAAGGTTTGTGCATCGGCTGGGCTATAACTATCTGCCAATACATTCTTGGCAAAGCGATTAAACTTCGCATCGTCTTGGTTCGTAGTATTTAACGCGTTGATCAGTTTGTCGTAAAATAATACGAAGTTGGCCAAGGTAGGGGCCCCTTCTATGAGCAATTTTTTACCTTTGTAATCAAGCTGATTGGTATGGCAGGCCGCACAGGTAAATCCCACCCAAGCCTCGCCCTGCTTTTTGTTTTCGTTAAGTGCAAAACCGATGGGCAAACCGGATGGGTTTCGCGCCGACGACGCCATAGGCAAATAACGCAACGCCTCCATGTGCTGGGCACTGCGGAAATAATCGCTATTATCCGCCTGCTCTAACCAGGTAAACCAGCTATAAGGAATAATTTGTGAACCTTGGCTGGTGAACCAAAACTTTTCACGGGTACTGTCACTCCATGCTTGATTTAACTCTAGGCGTTTAGGGATCTCGCCCACTGCCGGTACCTGTTCAATATCACTTGCTTGGCTGTGATAATGTTTATCTGAGTATAAAGAGCTGCAGCCTATAAGCACCACCATTAGGGTGAGTGCCGAGGTTATCCAAACCAAAACTTTCATGCTTGCTTCCTTCGTTATTTTTATGGGGCCTAAACATAAACGAGAAACCTGTCAGGCTAATTGATATTAATTCTTATTATTAATAGAGGTTCCCCTAAGGCTTTAAACAGCAGAACCGCTTAAAATATTAGCAAAGAAAACTCATAGCAAAAGAAAACACCAACCAGACAGGATAAATTCCATGACTAAGCATGAGTTCAAGATGTGACAGGTAGGTTTAGATGAAAATGAATATTATTAACTTAAGGGAACCTCTATTAGATTTGCCTATTTCTAAAATGTGTACATTGCGTTTAACTAAGATCAGGTTAAAAAATGACAGAGGGAACAGACGAATGTACTTGAAAACACCCGTTAATTTCTGCCCTTATTTTATGCTTATCTCGTTATAGGCCCATCCGATATAGGTGATCCCCGCAGCGTTCAATATAGCTTTCACTAGCGTCACTTAAAAACCATTAAACTTTCATTTAGGCTGCCCTATTTCCTTGGCACAAGACTTGTATCAAGCCAGTAAGACATTTATTTGGTCAACGTTATGTGTGTCCGCTATTACCGATTATTCATCCTATTATGCGCTCTAGTTAGCTTGCCAAGCTGGGCAGCAGACGAGCCTGTTGCAGAGGATGCGGCGCCGGTGCCTATGCAGGAACCGGCGGAGAGTGAGGATCAAGCCCCAATAGATGCCAGCGCTGACGATGACGCCCCGAATACCCCTGCTACCGCCAGTACCCCTTCAGTTATTATTCCCAGAGTCACGCCAAATCTTGGCACACTGCGCGTCACCGAAGTATTAAAGCACTTAGATTTATTTCAAAACGACCAGCAGGTTATTAAATTTGGCGATGACGACTCAACCTTAAGCGGCTTATATTTACCGGAAAATACCGGAACCCCTCAGGGGGGCATTTTAATCCTGCACGACATTGAACAAAATGCCCTGTGGAGCCAAACGGTAGGGGCATTACGTGAATATTTACCCGACTATGGCTGGAATACCCTAAGTCTATTTTTTGGCAATTACTTACAGCAGCCATTGCCCGCCCCCGAACCCGAAATATCCGCCGATGAACTGCCCCCTATTGAGATAGCAGGCGACGCAATCGAACCCATTACTGCCATAGATGAAAACGCACTGGCGTCAGAGGGTGCAGCGGATGAGAGCGAAGAGGAAATTGATCAAAATTTTGTTGATGAACCCAGTGATAGTTTGGGTGAATTGGCCGATGAATTGGGGGAACTGCCTACACTTGTCAATGAAGCGGGTGACGAGCAATCCGATGAGGCACCACTGTCGGTGGAAGACGAGTTTTTAGAAAACATGCAGCAAAGAGTAGAAGATGGCCTGCGCCAATTAAATACCCTAGGGCAGTTTAACTTAGTCATTGTGGCTTATGGTTTAAGCGCTAATTGGGCGGCCGCCAGTTTGAATAAACGATTTGAAGGCCGTGAAGGTGTTCTTGGTTATTCGTTGGTACTTATTAATGCCCGTGCCAATCAATATCCCGCAGTGGATCTTAATGATAGCCTTGCGCAACTTAAAATCCCCATGCTGGATATTGTAACCGGCCAATCCAAGATAGATCAACGCCGAGCCACGCAGCGACGTAATGCCATTACCCGCAAACAAAATACCCGCTATATTCAAATTCAATTACCTGCCGTAAAGTCCAGCCTTACCGGCAAGAAAAACCTTATTACCCGCCGTGTTCGTGGCTGGCTAAAAAGTAATGCAGCCGGTGAAGAAGTGGATGTTACTAGCCGTTAATATTTTACTCAACTAATCTCTGTGACCACTCTTATGACCACTCTCATTTCCAAGACTGCGCTTGCCCATTTTGTGTTCGCTCATGATTTTTTTGAATTTAATTTTTTGCTCATCATCCAGCATGCTGTAAATTTTATGGGCCTGTTGAAAACGCGCTAAGCTTTGTTTACGAGCCATCTCCGCTGCTTGATCCGCAAGGGCTTCGGCCTGTTGCTCTGAGTAGTTATCGAGTAAATCCACAAAATTTTGTTTCATCATTTTACGTTCGGACTTGTGCTCTTTCATCGCATCGCGTTTGCCTTGATGCAACGCCTTAAACTGCGTAACTTGCTCCTCGCTTAAGTCTAGCGCGACGGCCATTTTATCCATGCGGCCACCAGCTTGCGCACCTGCGGTTACCGCTAACGATAACAATAAGACGGTGCTTAATTTTTTACCAAACATGCTCTTCTCCAATTAATTAGCTCTTAATAACTATACTCAATTGAATATCTATATTCGTTAAGGGCAAGTAAAGTAAGGTAAAGTCCGACAATTTAGCCTCTGCGGGCTTTGAATTTTTTGCTTAAGCAGCTCACAATACAACTATGAATAAAATACTGTTAGTTGATGACGACCAAGCGCTATCTGAGCTGTTATGCGAATACCTAAGTGAAGAGGGCTACCACTGCACCCCAGCCTTCACCGGCCCTGACGGTTTGGCACAGGCACAATCCCAGCGTTACGACCTCTTGGTATTGGATATCATGCTGCCCGGCATGAATGGCATAGAAGTACTTAAACAATTGCGCATGAGCGAGAACAGCACCCCCATATTAATGCTCACCGCCAAAGGCGACGACCTAGACCGAATCATCGGCCTAGAACTGGGGGCCGACGATTACGTGCCCAAGCCTTGTAATCCAAGGGAGTTACTGGCGCGTATAAAAGCGATTTTACGTCGCAGCCAACCCACCGAGCCATCACAAGGAATACTGCGCATTAACAGTGCCCGCTTAGAGGTACATTATGACGCCACACTCCTCACCCTAACCGGGGCTGAATTTAAAATGCTAGAGCTGCTTAAGCAGCAAGTGGGTAACATTGTGACAAAAGAAGCGTTGTGTGAAGGGGCCCTAGGCCGCAAGCTCACCCGCTACGATCGCAGTGTTGATGTACACGTATCGAACTTACGCAAAAAATTGGTGGAAGCCGGCGCTAATAGCGATATTTTAGTTAATTTAAGAGGCACCGGTTACCTGCTGAAGCCGGAATAATATGAAACATCACTTAGGCCTTACTGGCAGAATATTAATTAGTTTTTGGCTCACGCTATTTTTAGTGGTGAGCGCCATGGCGGTAATATTTTTTGCCGACCGTGACGACAGCAACCAACATAAAATCCCCAATATTGCCTTAATAGATACGCTTAATAACAAGTTACTTAGCACACCTTACCAAAATGTAAGCCGTTGGTTTAAACAGCAAGACAAACATGACATAAAACGTATCTTTGTGATGTTTCAAGGTCGGGAAATATTACAGCGCGCACTGCCCAGACCGCTAAAACACATAAAGCGCCGTTTATCGAAGTCACAACCTTTTATCACTCGCCATATTTACGGCCACCTCTTTATTGGCCGTTTATTGTTATTGCCCAACGGCCAGCATATTAAGGTCTTTATCCGCGATAAATCTGGGCATCTGCCCTTGCATAAAAGAGTGGCCGATAATTTAGTGGCGGTAATATTGTCAGCGCTATTCATAAGCGGCTTAATTAGTTATGTGCTGGCGCGTTTTATTAGTAAACCTATTTTATTATTGCGCCAGGCCACCCAAAATTTTGCATCCGGCGATCTGTCTAGTCGTGTATTACCCAAGCTTAAGAAGCGCCAAGACGAAGTGTATTTATTGGCGCAAGACTTTGATGCCATGGCCGAAAAACTACAGACCTCTATTTCCAGCCATAAACATTTAATTCAAGATATTAGTCATGAATTAAGAAGCCCAGTGGCCCGCCTGCAATTAGCCTTAGAGCTGACTAAAAAACATTTAAATATACCCGATGATCAAAAAGACATACTGCGTATTGAAAAAGAATGTGAACAAATTAACAGCATTATCAATACGCTATTAAATCTGCCCGCCTTTGAATTAGACCCCGCCTTAGCCCTGCAAGACAGTGTAGAAATTGAGGCTTTTTTACAAGACGTATGTGAAGACATTAATTTTACACGCGACACCCAGCCCATTCAGTTCACCAGTACCTTACAACACCCTGTAATATTGACCGCGAATCACCAACTGCTGTGCAGTGCCATAGAGAACATATTAAAGAATGCTCAGCATTATCATGACTCCAGCTCCCCTATTACCCTGACGCTACGGCAGAGCGAGCAACGCTTAATCATAGAGTGCTGTGACGCGGGCCCTGGGGTTGATGAGGATAAATTGGCTGACATATTTAAACCCTTCTACCGCCTTGATCAGGCCCGCGACCGTGCCAGCGGTGGCCACGGTTTAGGGCTGGCCATCAGTAAACGGGCGGTTGAGCTGCACAAAGGGTCCATACAAGCCCACAATCGCAGCCCGATGGGCCTGTGTATAAGTATTATCCTGCCGCTTACACTTACCCCTTCTGACTAAAAAATTCGGCACGATCGCGCCATTGCATCTACACTAAAACTAAGCTTTTTTTTGTAGATGCTAAGGCGTTTTCCTTTTCGTCTAAGATATGGCCTCTAAGCTATGGCTGTCAGCGCACTGCTTTGTAATTAAAGCCCAAAGGAACCACTTCATAATTATTTGCGGTGAGTGTTATGCAGTCTAACTTAAGTTATTTTATAACTCTCCCTGATGGCGAGACATTGGAATATCACTTCACCTTTGACGGTGAGCGCTATGTATTAGAGCGAGAATCCCCCACGCCTCCGCCTTGGACTGAACTTCATTTTCAGCAGTGTGCTCATTGCCCTTATAAAGGCGGAAAAGGGCCGGCTTATTGCCCTGCAGCGCAACAATTGTCTTTAGTGGTGGACGATGTAGACCATCTGGTAAGTTATGAAACTGTCTCCCTGAAAGTCGTAAGCAGCCAACGTACTATTAGCCAAGAAACCAGTGTGCAAGAAGCGGTTGGCTCTTTATTAGGTTTAATATTTGCAAGCTGCGGCTGCCCCCACACCGAGTTTTTATTGCCCATGGCGCGCTTTCACTTGCCCTTAGCCAGTGCAGAAGAAACATTGTGGCGTGCCAGTGGCAGCTTTTTATTAGCGCAATTTTTTCGCCAAGAAAGTGGCGAAATCCCTGAAATGCTCGACGATGTATTGCGCCGTTATGAAAATTTAGAAGTCATTAATAGTGCCTTGGCCAAACGTTTAAAAAGTCAGGTAAATACCGATTCTTGTCTCAATGCCATTGTACTTCTGGATAACTATGCCAAGCACTTCCCCCGCTACCTAGAAAAATCCATTCACCGCCTTAAGCCTCTTTATGTGGCTTATTTAATGAACTAATCTCGCAGTATTCAGTACCTTTTTCTTAGGGTACACTGCTACTCAAATCACGTACCAAACAAAACCCCACCGTTTTAGCCGCTCATAAATTAAGGGTAGCGCGACAACTCTTCACCTGCGCGTTGGGGTCGCTACATTCAAACGGAATAACATGTTTAAAATTAGTTTTATCCTCTTAATTTTATTGCTTTCGAGTGTCAGCCAGGCACGCCAAAGTTGTGACTGGCCTTTTCGTACGTCAGTTACCATTACAGAACAAAGTGGTAATACTTTAACCGATTATTTAGTGAAGCTAAATTTAACAGGTGCCGGCACACTTCACGCTGACTACAAGTGGAGCAATGACGGTCGCGACTTGCGCATTTACGATACACTTGACGACACGCAGCTACCGTTTAGAATTGAAACTTGGAATTCTGCAACTGAGTCTGCCGAAGTATGGGTAAGCTTTCCCGCCAGTGCGCCTTTAATTGCCAATCAAGACAGGCAAGTTTTTATTTATTATGGAAACCAATCTACCACTTCACAAAGCGACCCCAGTTTACCATCGTTATCTTATGTTGATGACAGAATTAAATTTCACACCCGCTCAAATAACAATATAGACCCAGATAGCTTAAACGAAGCTAAATCTTTATTTGATAGCCAAGATGACAGTAACGATGCCTATGGCTGTAGCCATCCGGCTAATTTTACCGCGGTAACTAACCATGACCAAGACACCTCTCGATCAAGTAATAACTTTGTAGCCTACTCTGAAACTTACTTTACCGTGGGACCCGGCGAAGGAGGTTGGTGGGGGGTACGCTACGGTGCCGACTTTGGTCACGGCGGAGGCTTGTATGTAAACGGCATAATACTAGAAGAGATTTGGCAGCCTGCGAGTGATTTTTGGTGGGGCGGAAACTGGAACAGTGATTATGTGTTAGATGGCCGCATAGAGTTAACGCCGGGCGAACATCGACTTGAAATCATTGGTGCAGAAGGTTGTTGTGACGGTGGTGTAACCGTTGAGTTTTCAAAAGATTATCCAACGACTACCCCCTATACCGATGCTGTTTGGCTACCGTTTACCTCTTCTAATATAGATATTAGAAGTAAAGCGTGTCCGACTATTTTTCATACCATTCAATACAGCAGTAGCCATAACACCTGTGATGTGGATCTAAGCCTAGATTCTGCGCCAGCCGTCGACAGCGAATGGTTTGTTGGTTCCAGTAACGAAGTTGCTCTGCAAGTTAGCTATGTGAATTCTAGCCCGACGTCTGCATCTGCCAACCCCACAACCCAAGTGGAAATTCAATTACCTACTGAAGTAACACTAAACAGCTTTAGTGGTAGCAACTGGAGCTGCAGCACTGTCTTCAATATCATTACCTGCAACTACTCATCATCCCTTAGCGGTATCAGTACCTTATCGTCTACTTTGATTTTAAACACCTCCGTGAGCGGCTCAGCCACTGCAGGTGATATCGTTAATATAAGTGCCACTGTTACTGGTAATTCACCTGACAGCAACCTAAGCAATAATAATTTTAGCCATAATATAGCGTTACTTTCTAATGTAGGGCTGCCGGCTGGGTGCAGTAACCCTAAATTGGGTATGTGGGCCAGCTATTATGAAATTACAGGCGAGACTGAAATTAATGACGCTAATGCCTATGACACATTAATTACTAACTATAAAACAGATGATCACCTACTAGGTAAAACCGTCCTTACAAACATAAACGGTGTGGGTAATCCTTTTGACCCAAGCCTAAACGATTTTTTATTAGTTTTAGAAGGTTACCTATATTTGCCAACAGCAGGCGAATATAGATTTGGCGTGGATGGCAGTGATGCGGTACAAGCCCAAATTGGCAGTACAGCTATCGTTAGTGCTTATTATGGGGATCATGCGTTAAGAGGGCGAAGACGAAATGTTAAACGAATTAATCTAACCTCAGGTTTTCACCCATTAGAGTATCGAGCCCAAAAGAATACGGGCTCTGGGGCATACGACTTTTATTGGCGCCAACCCAGTGATAGCGGTTTCTCCATTATCCCAAGTAGCACGTATTATCACTGTGCCGGTAATGCCGATATACAGTTAAACACGGAAGTAAAAGTCATTGAAGATGGTATTAACGCGCTTTTACCTAAGGCAATTCCGGGGGCTGAAATGAACATCAAGGTCACAGCCATTAACAATAGTAATATCAGCACCGATTTAAACAGCACTGTGATTATTCAGTCTATTGATGCGGGAACCGAACTCTTTATTGGCAATTTTAAAAGCACAGGTGGCCCCATTCATTTCATTGATGATACCAACGCTACTCTCCTTAGCGCCACTAGAGGATTAAGCTACTCCCCAAGTATTGACGATGCCAATAATGGCCTTAGTTTCAGTACTAATGGGGTAACGTATCTAAGTCCCGATAGCTTTAGTAGCACAGATTATGAACCAAGCATCACCCATATTAGACTGCAACTTGACGGTAGTATGTTACCTATTATGGGGGCTACTAACCCCAGTTTTAGTTTTGAGTATCAGGTAAGAGTTAAATAATTCTTCACCAGCACTAACGACTGCCACATAAAAAAGCGCTGTCAAAACATTTTTATGTGGGCAGAGGCTGTAATTAATTAATAGAGGTTCCCTTTACTTACAAAATCAAATTAATAGGCTTAACACTGGAAGCTCCACCATCTTTTTCTATCATTTCATGAAATTCTTCAACCAAGGTATCGGTGGCCGTTAATACGGTATTCCAGTACGTTTTGCGATCTTGGTTCGACAAATTCACAAAATCTTTGCGGTCTGGAATTTTCCCATAAGGCAGGCTCTTTATAAATTCTTGGCTAGGGGTAAGCATCACCACATTGGAATAGTTTTCAGCTTTCACTTTGCGCCACGGCAAGCCTTTATCAAACCATCCTGGTGTCAGTTTTGGGAAAAAATGCGGGTAAAAAACTAAGCCATCTTGCACATTAAAAGGACCCGAAAAATGGTAATCCACCATGCCGCCATCCCAGTGCAGCCTATCTTTACCGCCGCTTATTTTGCTGGGCTCTAACACCACTGGAATGGCACCCGATGCCGTCAGCGCTTGAGTAAGATTTTGTGCGGTTAGCTTTATGGTTTCAGGCTTAAACCCATAGGGCTCATAACTGCCATGTTGGCTAATTAATACTCTTGGATAAAGGGCTTCGACAATTTTGGGTGAGAAAATATTACCCGCGGCGGCGGCAAATAAACTTAACGCCTGCACCACCGAATGACTGCTACTGAGTAAACGTCTATTGCGCACGGCCACCACATGCAATTTACGTAAGGCATTGTGGCTGACGTCTAAACAGCCATCGTCATGAAATAAGGCATTTAGTATTTTTTCTACAAATACGGTGATGGCTTGAGGCGTAATAGGGTCTGCATATTCTTGATCCAAGTACAGCGCTTCAAATTCTTTAAAAGTCTCTAGTGGATTTTGTTTGGCATAACAGGCCATCCGCCACGCGCCCACACTTGAACCAATTAAGGATATGGGTTGGCTGGCCTTATTTAAAAATTGCCCGCTAATATATTGATCTAGGCGGCTCAGCATCAGCCACTTTGGGCCGCCACTGGCGCCCACCATTAATTTAATACGCTGTGGAGACAACCCTTGCCTTTGAATTTCCTCACGGGCCTGCGCACCAGCATAAAGCTCAATTGCCATAGATAACCTAACTATTCATTATCAACGCCTGCTGCTCAATCACTTTAAAGAGTACCAACAACAGGACGTATATTTGTTTATGTGACTATACCAGTTACTAAAAAACGGCAGCAATGACCCAAAAGGTCAATTACCAACCATTAAAGACATAATTGCTCATTAAAGATTTTACCCGATTACCCGATAACCTTGTAAGGCAAGTAAAATCAGAGTCATTGCAAGGAGCAAAAAAATGTACACAGGACAAGGTAACCAGTTTTTAAGCGCCGTAGAGCAACAAGCATTCCATGAAGGGTTAAAGGCCGAGCACAGTTCGCGCAACCCTCATAGCAATACCGACACACCTCATGTGGCGCGGGCTTGGGCAAAAGGAAATCAGCTAGCCTTTCGTTTAAATGCACGCTTAGGGGTTCAGTATTTGAACGCCAGCAATACGCGTCTCGCTTAAGGCCGCTTAAGCTGTACTGCCGGCTAACGTTTACGAGACTGCAACGCTTTAAATTTTAATGTGGGATACGGACATTGAGTTCGTATTCCTTGTATTGGATTATTTTACGCCACCACTATCATCACCCGTCACACGCTCGCCATGCACGTTATCAACGTTTTTATTATCTTTTCTTAAGTCCCACAATTATTTGCTGGTATGACGGAATGTACCATCCCAGTCATCAGGTAATTCTTGTTCCTTCAATTCTGGTATGCGATCTAGGTACACACTATAAACCCCTAAGGGGGTTTTCTCAAAAAGTGCAGTGAACGCCGCCTGAGCTTCATCCCATTTACGATCAAGATGCAGCTGGTAAGCAATTTCGTATTCTTTAAGCTCATCTAATTCGTCTTGTTCAACCTTACCCTCTTGCCCTAAGGGTTCGTACACACGTATGGCAGTGTCTTTACCTTTTACTTGAATGCGGTCTACAAAGCGACACACAAATCCATCACTGTGGTCATAGGTGTCTTCGCCTATTAATATTTTACTGCCATAAAATTTAGTGATGCTTTCTAGGCGCGAACCCAAGTTCACCGCATCCCCTAATACCGTATAAGAGCGTCGATAACTCGAGCCCATGTCTCCCACGTTCATGGGACCGGTATTTAAACCCACACCAATATTGGCTTCGGGCAATCCCATTTCTATGAATTTGGCTTTCAAATCTTGAGAAATTATTTGCATATTAATGGCCGCTAAAATTGCGTTGTTTCTATGGTTCTCGTCATCAATGGGGGCTCCCCAAAATGCCATCACCATATCACCCACGTATTTATCAATGGTACCTTGTTGGTCAAAAATTTCTTTGGTGATGGGCGTGAAAAAATTATTCAAAAAGCGTTTTAATTCTTTGGCGGTAAGGCTTTCACTGATGGTGGTAAAGCTGCGTATATCGGCAAATAACACCGTTAATTCTTTACTGTCGCCATCAAAGGTATAGGCCTCTGGGTCGGCCATCATTTGGTCAATGTGAGCCGGGGGCACGTATTGATCAAACATGCCTTTTAGCATTTTTTTACTGGCGTTTTCTCTTAAAAAACCATCCGCTACAAACGCAGCCGTTAAGAAGACGGTAAGAAGCCAAGCCCCAGCCACGGGTAAATCTAAGCCCAACACCCACGCATAGCCATTAAAAACGGACACTAAAATGATGATTCCAGTACCGGTCGCTAACATGGCACTGGGACCTAACATGGGCAGGATAATAATCATAAAAATGGCAATAAGAACGAGCTGTAAAAATAACGCCCCCGCAGTCCAGTAAGGCTGGTAAGGAAAGCCCCCTCCCAGCAATGCACCCAAAATATTGGCATGTACTTCAACACCTGGGTATTGGGGCCCCATGGGGGTAGACCGCAAATCCGCTAAACCAATCGCCGAGGTCCCCACAAACACCACTGCTCCCTCTAATATGCCAGGCTCTAAGCGGTCATTTAATACATCGGTGGCACTTATGTAGGGGTAAGAGAATGCCTTACCTTGATAGGGCACCCGCACAAACCCTAATGCATCTGTGGGCGCAGGAAACTCACTTACCGCAATATCAGTGACCGTTAGTACATTACCTACCTCGGCCACTTTGGGTTCTATATCGTCGATAAATAAATACCGCATGGCGGCCCCTAAAGCCAGTGATGGATACAGCTTGCCGTCTTGTTGAATCACTAAAGGCGCACGCCGTACAGCACCATCGAAGTCGGGGAACATCGTGACAAACCCCCCACCTGTCGCGTTACTTTGTAAAACCGAAATATTGGCGGTAAAGCCTGGTCGGTCGGTAACCACTAGTCGGTTATCCCACTCTTGGGGAATATCAAAAATCGAGGGTGGCAGCTGTCCGTTGCGGTATTTTTCATCATCTTGAAAGAAAAACCCCAGCACCACATCCTGTTCGGTCAAAGATTTTGCCATGTTGCTATCAGCATCTACGCTGTGGGCTATTTCTTGCCAGTGGCGGGCGTTAATTTTTTCAATTAAGGGTTTATCTACTAGCTCGCCAATATAATCCACTGGATTCACTTCAGCTTCACTGAACACCACATCGAATGCGGTGACCAGCACGCCCGCTTCTCCTAATTTATCAATAAGCTTAGCTATTTTGTGACGGCTCCAAGGAAAACGGCCTTCACTGACAATAGAGTCTTCATCTATGTCTATGATGGCAATATTGTGATCGCTGGAGTCTCGCTTGGTATAGGGGAGTAACAGGTTGAATCGAAGGTCATAAAACAAATACTCAATACGCGCCAACATATTGCTAGAAGACGCCGAGCTCACCGACAACCATATAAGGAGGATCGACATAAAAGACGCTAACAGTCGGGCGCTGTGTTTGAGATATTTTTTAGCATGAAACATAACTAAAAAGCATAGCTTGGATATGCAGAATAGCTTGCATGAGGCTTACTTGGCCGGTGTAGCCACCATTAAGTAACCACTTTTATCAAACTCTCGTACTCGAGTTAAGGCGAATTCAATGCTTGGGGCCATCAACTTCCCCTTATTTAAGAATACCTCAACCTCTTTTATAAATAATGCATCCGTCCACTGATCTCTTGGCCGTGAACGCACAAATTCACTGTAGTTCCTATGTCCTATATCTTGTCTTAACTGCTGATTTAAATTTTCCATTAAATACTGATGGGCTAATTGATCTATTTTTAATTTAACCTTTTCTATGGTGGCGACATCAAAGTTAATAATAGTGAGCTGGCGTTGCATCTCGTCACGCCATTTAAGCTTCTGAGTAATGGTGGCGTCATTTTCCTGAGCATTACTTTGCGCCATCACTTGTAACGACATGTCCAACTGTACTTGGGTAAGTTGTTTATACATGGCGACTTGTTGTGCTATTTGTACATCATAATTACTTAATTTTTGATCGTACAAAGCATCTTGTTCTTGGTGCAATAAATATATTTTATCCAAGCTTAATAATGCAAAATCAAACACCACGAGTAAACATAACAGCGCAGAAAACACTAGTTGGCTTATTTTTTTTTGATTTAACAACACACCCAGCAGAGCTAAAAACCCCAGACTGAATAGTAAAATGAAGATGGTCATGCTTATGAATGCTCTAAAACGGAAAGTCAGCGCAAACACTAACAATGGCACCGCGGATGTTCAAGTGGGTATTACTAAATCATGCTAGGTCAGGCCACATCATGGCCGCTTGGGGGGAAAAATATTTCTTTTAAATGCTTACTATAGGCTCGACAGGCATCACTAAAGGTAAACACCCCAGCAAGCTTTCCGTTACGAGTAACTAGGGCACAGTCTGTGTGTGTGTCGCTCATGTGATCCAATACTTCAATAAGGGAAGTTTGCAAGTCCACACTATAGGTATTCACCGCGCATAAATCCCCCACTGTGAGTTCATCAAAATCACTATGAGGGTGCCCCGGAAGCTCAGTGCGCTCTAACTCACGCTGGCTAATCACACTTAAACTGCCGTCTTCCAGTTTTACCGGTAAGTGCCCTACGTCATGCTCTTTCATCATATCCCGCGCTTGGCTGAGAGTATCAATGGCATAAATTGAAAATGGAAACGCGCTCATGACATCTTTAATTTTTGGCATACGCTTCATACGTTTTTCCTTATTTTATCATCAGAAGCACGAATTGGTGAGCGTCACGCTAAATACCCATTTTACTTAAGGCATCCATAATATCTCGCAATATGGCCGACATCTGAGGGTGTTTGCCTTCAAACTGCACGGCTTGCTGCTCAATACGACTATCAAGATTGTGATTACTGGTCTGTCCGGCCAACACTCCTTGAATATCCGTGTCTAGTTGAGCTAACAAGTTACGGCTTTCGTCGTCCAATTGATCAATACTGCCAAGTGATTGGCGTAATTGGGTAAGTTTGGCTTTTAGTTGCTCATGCATTGACTTGCTCCTTGGTGCTCTAGGCTAAAGCACAGTAAAAGACCATGCTTTAATATAGTTCAATAAGTGGTCTGCTGCTTTAGGATTGGCAATAATGAGAGGTTTATCATGAAAAGATGTTGAATTAGATGATGGTAGAGTAATTGCGCCCGCGCTTTAGGATTTACAATAAATACAGGCATTCGATCTGAATAATGGTTGAATTGGCTGATTTAGAAATGAAAGGGCCTCTGGCCCAGTTTAATACAGTCGGCCCTCACAGCTGATTTACAGGTTCATTGTAAGTTTTAAAACCCCTTTAACGATAAAGCCCACCATGCCTAAACCCAGAGCAAAAAATAATACGGCCATGCCAAACTTACCCGCCTTGCTGCGTTTGCCTAGGTCATAAATGATAAACATCATAAATCCCATAATGGCCACAAGACCCACCATCAAGGCTATTTCTTCAAACTGTTCAAAGTTCATTATTAGCACCCTAGAATTTTGGGCGCATTATAACCAATTTGTCTGAAAAAAGCCTGCGTAAAGAAGGGCGTGCGCCGTAAGTCCTAGCAACCCATCGCTGTCAGTCGCTTTCCACCAAGGGATATACGCGCTAAGGCTACCGTTGCCCCAACAAAATTCTACCCACCGGGTAAACACGCCTGCCATCTAGCAGGTAGATTAAAAAAGAATGCGGCAGTGGCTTGTTTGTGAATATGAGGTACCTATTCACTTATAAGGCTTATCTAAAATAAAGACTACACTCTATAGAGGGAAACTTGTAAAAGAGCAAGCAATGAACATCAAAATCAAGCACCAGCTCATCATCGCATTTATTAGTATTTCCGCGATCTCGATATTAGCCTCGTCTTTTCTAATCGGCCGACATGCCATCGCCACCTCTAAGACAGCAATACAGCATCAGGTAGAACAAAAACTGGTATCGGCGCGAGATTTAAAGCGCATTCAAGTGGAGTCATATTTTAAGTTAATTAAAAACCAAATCATTATCGTATCAAGCGCCCCTTGGATAGCCGATGCCGCTGATAACTTTTCTCAAGCCATGCTGGACTATTCATTTTATGCTGGTGAAGATCTAGATAAATCGGCGGTAACAAAATACTACACGGAGGAATTTGATAACGCTTACCAAGGCTTAAATAACGGCAGCTCTGCAAATGTGAGTACTATATTAAATTCCTTAAGCGATACGGCTTGGCTTTTTCAGCAACATTACATAGCACAGAATCCTCATCCACTGGGCAGCAAAGATAAATTGGTGAAGTCGCCCGTTGAGTCCTCTTACGATATTTTGCACCAAGAGTATCACCCTACATTTAGTAAGTTTTTAAAGGTGTACGGTTATTACGATATATTTATTGTTGACCCTGAATCAGGGCAAGTAATTTACAGCGTTTATAAAGAACTGGACTTTGCAACCTCGCTAATTAATGGCCCCTACAAAGATTCAGGGCTCGCAGAGGCCTTTAAAAAAGGAATGGCATTAACCGACAAAGATGATGTAGCTCTTGTGGATTTTAAGCCCTATTACCCCAGCTACAATGCTCCCGCTTCCTTTATCGCCTCACCCATTATGAGCAATGACAAACGTGTAGGCATATTAATTTTTCAAATGCCCATCGATGGCATTAACGATATCATGACCAACAATCAGGAATGGAGAAAAGCCGGTTTTGGTGAGTCAGGAGAAACCTATCTTATTGGCAGCGACCTATTACTTCGCAGCCAAAGCCGATTCCTCATTGAAGATAAACCTGGTTATCTCGCCGCGCTAAAGTCCAACATGGACCCTAGTACACTGGCTACAATCGATGCCAGAGATAGCGCTATTGGTTTACAACGTGTAGACACACTAGGAGGAAAGAAAATATTAAACGGGGAAACCGGGGTTGAATATTTCACTGATTATCGGGATGTTCCGGTTATATCGGCATTTTCACCGGTGAATATTCTTGGACATAAATGGGGAATACTCAGTGAGATAGACCAAGCTGAAGCCTTTATACACCAACAAGTATTGATAGATTCAATTGTCCAAACGACACTCATAACCGCGGTTGTTTTATTGTCCATTATGATTATCGCCGGAACCTATTTCACCAACATCGTCATCCGCCCCATTAATTCATTTTCAGACACTGTGGTAAAAATTACCCAACATAAGGACCTTGCGCAGCGAATATCTATAAAAGGTAATAATGAATTTACGGTATTGGGTAGTGCTTTAAATGAAATGCTGCAATCTTTATCAGAATTGATAAAAGGCATGCGTAATAGTGCCGAAACACTCAGTATTAAATCAAATGAATTAAGCAAAACATCAAATGCTACAACAGAAAAAGTGCACGCTCAAAGCCTTCAAGTCAATGCGGCAGCCACCGCGACCACCGAACTTAGTTCATCCATTACTGAAGTGGCTAAAAATGCTGAAATGGCCGCTGACAACATGTCTGATACTAAGGCGCAAGTTCTTAAAAGCGCTGAGATTGCTAACAGCACACAAGAAGATATACACGACTTACAAAAAAATATGGAGAACGCTATACAGGCCATGTCGGAACTGGAACAAGAAAGCCAAAGCATCGCAAGCGTGTTAGATGTGATACAAAATATTTCAGAGCAAACTAACTTACTTGCGCTAAATGCGGCTATTGAAGCTGCCCGTGCTGGTGAACAAGGTCGTGGGTTCGCTGTCGTCGCTGACGAAGTTAGGACTTTAGCCAGTCGAACGGGTCAATCAACTGACGAAATAAGGGGCAAGATTGCCAGTTTACAAAATGGGGTAGAAAAAGCCTTGGAAACCGTGCAAAAATCCCAAGCACGCACTCAAAGCTGCATAGAGAAAATTGAAACCACCGTTAATTCAATGACCGAGGTAACCACTAAAGTTGACCAAGTAGATGCTATGAATATTCAAATAGCGACCGCGGCCGAAGAGCAGAGTCAGGTCACAGAAGAAATTAATAGAAATGTTATTCAGGTGAAGGAACTTTCTGATAGCGTACAAGAGTACTCTGAAAAAATTATGCTTACGAGTAAAGAGGTGAGTGATGTCTCTGACGATATTTACCAAAAAATAGATCAATTTAAGGCCTAATGAAATAACCACACAGACTTAAATGACGTTTACAGATTCACGGTAAACGTCCAAATTTCTTTAATGCTACCCCCGCTTTTCCTAGTCGCTCTCCTAAACCCAGGCAAAGATACCTATATAGTGCGTTTACCCCAATTTAGGGAGAGCATTGTACTGTTGGTAATTTGAATAACCGGTTATGCAAACGCCGCTTAACCCGTTGGCCCTAACGGAATGCCTAATACTATCCACAGCACAAACACCCCTCCCCAACCAATCAGCAAAGTCATAGCGTAAGGCAACATCAGTGTTAACAGACGTCCCACCCCTATGGTTTTTTCATACTTTTGCGCATACATCAGCACTAAGGGGAAATACGGCATTAACGGGGTAATAATATTTGTGCTGCTGTCGGCCACTCGGTAAGCCCCTTGCACAGCGGCCGGTTCAATGCCCAACAAGTAAAAAGCGGGGACTAAAATGGGGGCCAGTAACGCCCACTTAGCCGAGGCAGAACCCACCAATAAATTTAATATACTAGTGAATATCATCAAGCCAATCATGGCAACGGCGGGAGACACCGCCCAACCCTGTAATAACGCGGCTAAGTGCACGGCTAAGACAGTCCCCAATATGCTCCACTTAAACCACGCTATAAATTGCGCCACCACAAACATCAAAACTAAATAGGGTGCTAAATCGGATATGCCTTGTTCTAACGCCTTTACCCATTCTCCCCAAGATTTAAAGCGGCCGTTTTGTACCCCATAAACGGTGGACAAAATAGCCACACTCAAGGCAATCATCACCACCAACGACCCCATGAAAGGGCCTTTTAATAAACTCCCAGTGTCAGGATGACGCAATACCGCTTGCTCGGGTAACGTCAATATTAACCAGCACGAGACTATGGCGATAAGTGTGCCCCAAAAGGCCTTACCCAAGTGATGCACCGCAATGGGCTCAGACGATGTGGTATGTAAATCCGCTTGTTCAAAAGGGCTGTCACGAAGATACGGCTCCACCCACCAGCGGTTGACCAAAACCGTCAGCACCACAATCAGCACCACACTGGCCAGCATGAAATAATAATTGGCTAAAATACTGACTTCTTTATCGGCCACCAATTGCACCGCCTCGGTGCTAATTCCAGACAAAATAGCATCCACTGGCCCCACCATTAAATTTGCGCTAAAGCCCCCTGATACGCAGGCAAAACCCAAGGTAAGTCCGGCTAAAGGGTGCCGTCCGGCGGCCATAAAAACAGCGGCACATAGCGGTAATAACACGACATAGCCCGAATCCACCGCGATGCTGGACATGACTCCCAGAAACGCCACCACCACCGGCAACATACTACTTTTAGTGTGACGGGTTAGGTTGCCTATGAGCGTAGGTAACAAGGCACTTTTTTCGGCCAAGGCAAACGCTAGGGCAATCACCAGAACTGGGCCCACTGGGGCAAAATTCATAAAGTTTTTAACCATAGAACCCAGCATGTAAACCCAGCCTTCTCGACTCACTAAGCTGCGTACCTGCAACCATTCGCCTGTGGCTGGGTGTTGAGCTCCCCATGCCAATACATCGCCTAGCCAGCTAAACGTCACCACCAATAAACACAGGTATACAAACATGGCCATTGGGTGCGGCAAGCGATTAGCTACCCGCTCAATCGACTGAAGTACTGAACTCATTATAGAAAGTCCTTAAATGTTTGATAAACATCGGGTTCCAATGATGGATGCGGCAAACGATTAGCTACCCGCTCAATCGACTGAAGTACTGAACTCATAGAAGGTCCTTTCTTTAATTTTTACTCATAACAACAGGGCAGGTTCGCTTTTGCAACCGCGTTTAGGGCCTTCGCTATTTTCAGATAACACTGTTGCTGAAATTAGGCGTAATTCATCTAAAAGCTTGTAAGCCCCGAACCGTATGGCTTGCTTGAAAGTTTAGAGTAGTTGCTCTTGGAAAGACCGCGACAACCTGCGGATTGGCTGGCTTTGTCACTAGAAATACATATTTATCTGACTACAATGGCGCCGCCTCATAGGGCAAACCCTTACGATTTTTACCGCGCTAGCCACAAGCCAGCCACCAGGAGCAAGCATGCTACTTAATGCAAATAGCCAGATCAGTGAACAACCTGAGTCGACTCATGCTCGAGTAGCCAACATATTGCCTGCCAACACCCCTATGCCATTGGCCTGTGACGCCTGCGATCACGAACAGAATTACAACATGAATTTTTTACGCTCATTGCCGCAGCTTAAATGCTCACAGTGCAGCGATACACGACAGTTCAGCCGCTTTGAATTAACCGCATTAGAGGTGGCTCTGAATAACATGGGTTATTACCTGAGTAAGACGGCCTAGTTTTAAAGTTTAAGGTGGGGCAGGTGATATACCTGTACATAAAAAAGCCCAGTGAGCTTAACTCGCTGGGCTTTTTTTACGTTAAGAGCAAACTCACAAGCCTATTAGCTTGCCGCTTTTTCAGGCACTTCTATTTTTAAGATCAAAGACACTTGGCGCTCTAGTAATGTCCTCTGGTCTTGTTGGTTTATGTCTTCCGGCTCTTGCAGCAAAGCCTCATATTCCACTCGACGCAGCGTACTAATCAAAATTTGTGCATCTTCTTTAGGATGTGAGCTGTGTACAAGGTTTAAAAACTCTATCAGTTTTTGCTCAAGCGCTTGAGCATGACTGCCCGCTAAACCACGAAGATTGTCATTCAAGAGCGCTTCATAACGGAAAGCTTGATCCGCCACTGCCATATCTCGACTAAATAAGGTTTTCTCTAGCACATAGGCCAAAAGCTGATCCACAATCACTTCTACTAGTTTAGGACCCGTCGTGAGCTCCGCGAGCTTTTTACCATCAGCATTCTCCAATGGTTCATACATCTTACGTGAAAACACGTTCACGATAGATTGAGCCTTTTCGGCGTACAACATGAAGGTATCGCTAATAAGCTCTTGTATGTCTTTAAAGTAATACGTTGTCGCTGCCAAAGGCACCTGTGCCTCTTTTGCGACACTGCGGTGGCGTATAGCGCGGACACCATCACGCACAACAATGCGTAAGGCGGCTTCTAAAATGGCCCGACGACGCTGTTCACTGCCTGCTCGAGAGGTTTTACGCCCTTGATACTGAATTTTATTGGGTTCACTGCTGATCATTCTTTCTAACACTGTCATATTCTATCCACCCACTATGGTTCGTTGTAGCCAAGAACCTGTTTTTATTTTTTTGTAACAATGTGTAAGCAAGGTTACTGAATAGTTACATAAAAGCCAATCAAGAATGGTGAAAACTTCACCAATTTTTTAGAGTATTCACTCCAAACTTGAGTACATATTGATCAGCACGCCAGCTGGCCTGAATATTGAATGTTCCTAGTTAAGCGCAAAGACTTGATTAGACAAATTAAGATAGGAGGCAATCATGGATATTCTTGGGCTACCCAAACGCATGTTTCAGTCCCTTGAACAAATGAGTGCGCCCCAAAAGACCGACAAAACAAAAGCGCTGAAAGAATCCCCCACCCTAGAGGCTCAGGAGACATCACCCTTAACTGAGCGTTTAGACTCATTGGCACGACAATTCGACTTAAAGGCGTTACCGGTAAGCGACCTAAAGCCCCTGCAAACCTCATTAATGCAAAACGGCTTCATTGGTGACAACCAAGTGCGTGCTCAAGGGCTATTAACCCAGTTGGCCTATCATCACTATGAGGCCGGCCCTATGGACGTTGAGGTGGCATTGGAGGCACATTTAAACCGTCTTACAGATCAAAGTGCGGTACTGGCTGACTTTCACGAAGGTAAACATGTCTTAAATTTGGTGCGTAACTTAGTCAGCGCCCGCCAACAACAAACACAAGCCGCTTAATGCCTTAAAACACGCTATTAATTTCATAATACTTAGTACTTATGGGTAAAACCCGCCACAACAAACTATGCTAAAGTAGCGCCTTTTTTTAAGAAGCCATTTTTATGATTCGAACTCTCCTCATTACCATGGGCTTATTTACCTGTGCTTTTATGGCCGCTTTTAGCCACGGCATTACAAATATTGAAAGCACCCGCCTTAACAACACAGAAGAAGGCACTACGGGTAACGTCAGCTTAAGCCTAGACGGCCGCATTGGCGGCAGTGACAAAATAGCATTAGGGACCTCCGCTAAATTGATTCGCGCCTATCGTCACGACGAGTGGATCGCCTTAATCAGTCGTGACTATGCCGAAGTCGACAGCGAGGTAAACACCGATGAAAGCCTCGTTCATTTGCGCTACCTAACCAAACACACACCCAATTGGGGCCATGAGGTGTTTACTCAGTATCAAGAAGACAAATTTAGCTTTTTGGCAAGACGCACCTTATTGGGAGCTGGAATACGCTATACATTAAGTTCAGATGAGCCTTTGCAGCAGGCCAATAACTTTGGGGTTGGATTGTTCTATGAAGAAGAAAACTATATCAATACCAGTACAAAAAATGAAAACAATGTGCGTTTAAACCTATACTGGGCCTACAAAAATAAGGTACACAAAAATATTCTATACACGAGCACCTTGTATTTTCAGCCCGAAGCCAGTCAATTAAGCGACCAAAAAGGGTTGTGGCAAAACGCGTTAACCATCAGCGTTACGTCAACTATAAGTTTAAGTTTGAACTGGGATATGGAGCACGACACCAATACTCCGGACGGCGCCAACGACACTGAAACCAGCTACAACAGTGTGCTGATTTATAACTTTTAAATATAGGCAGGCTGGTAGCTGTAGAACTTAGGCTGCAAGGCAGCCTAATATATTGGCAGGTTACTGAGCCACTTCGGCCAATAAGCGGTCAACTGTGGCCTTTAATTGTTCTTCGTCAGCCGGCTTGATTAGATAATCTTTAGCCCCTTGACGTTTACCCCACATGATATCGGTCTCTTGATCTTTAGAGGTCACTATCACCACAGGGATATGCTTAGTCAGTTCATTTTTACTGATTTTACGAGTGGCTTGAAAACCATTCATTTTAGGCATAACCACATCCATTAACACTAAATCTGGCATAAGCTCTAATACCCGAGCCACCCCTTCTTCGCCATCTTCTGCACTATAAACGGTGTGACCCTGGCGTTCCAGGATACGCTTATGACCTTCCATCATAGTGGCCGAATCATCAACTATTAAGATTGTCGCCATAAGAACTCTATATACTTTAAGTGGAAGTGAAACTGAATATATTACAGCTATGTAACCCAGTCTAGCGCCCACTGACGGGTCACGTCTACTGGATTACTGAGCTGTGTGACGTCAATGTTAAAACGGTCACAAAATGCTTGCCCTAGTAACGTAAACATTCTCGCCTCAATAACCACCCTCCCTAATTAGGGCCTATATTCATCCACGGCCGAAAATACCCGCTTTTGAAGTTGCTGCACATTGCGTTGAATATCAAAACGCCACAAACCCTGAGCATTCATAAGATCTAATGCGTCTAATAAACTGCGTGCCAATACCAACTTAAAACCAATTTGAAATTGGCTCAGCGCTTGTTTTTGGGCAGTTTGTAATTGCCATTGAACACCACTAAGTGCCACCATTTTTAAGAGCGCATTCTGTAAGCTTTGTTTATCAATTACATCGATCAAGCTCAATGATTCCGGTATGTCTAGATGATACTCTTCCTGTAATTGCTCTACCGCCTGTTGCCAGCATAATTGATAACAGGCTTGCGTTTGACCTGGAAAATCACTTCGCTCAGCCGCTTGTAAAGCCGCTTCAATTCCTTGTGCTAATTCATACTGAGTTTTAGCGTTAAGGCGCATATATTTAGGTATGTCTTTTTCAGTTTGGGCCAAAATATCCATCATCCCTTTTTATGGCTATCCTTACTATAAAGACCAGTAAATTAAAGTTGTCGAGTTTTCAGCCGAGGAATTAACAAGGGAATGTACATTTACAAGCGCATATTAAGGCCATTCCAGCCTCAAGGTATGTGCATGGCAATATAAAGGGCCTTCATGAGCACAAGCGAACCGCAATCTAAACCCGCTAAAAAGTCTAAGCCCTTAAAGCTGGTCGACTTTGAAACTTGGTGTAATTTGCTATTACAACGCATTTTCCCAGTGTGGTATTGCGTACGCTATGTGTCTGAAATGCCTATGG
>MAAA01014045.1_pt1 | contig 30212 bp, 16 predicted proteins | sample 1115971 | NCBI WGS metagenome assembly MAAA01 (sample SAMN04961123, study PRJNA320927) | seawater metagenome | isolation source: sample BD02T6 sea water enriched with oil for 6 days | place: USA:Gulf of Mexico | collected 2013-07-27 | reverse complement strand
CAAATTGCCGGAAGCATTTAATCTTATCTTCACTTATGCCTTTACCCCGATTGCAGCCACCGGTGGTTTTGCTGGTGCAGCTGTGTGGGCTGCGATTCGGTTTGGTGTTGCACGGGGTGTGTTTTCCAATGAAGCGGGATTGGGTAGTGCACCTATTGCTCATGCATCAGCGTTGACCAATAGTCCAGTTAGACAAGGTACCGTAGCAATGATTGGCACTTTTATCGATACCATCCTTATCTGTTCGATCACTGGCTTGGTTATTATTGTTTCTGGCGCTTGGACTAGTGGTGAAACGGGCGCGACTTTATCATCCATTGCCTTTGAATCTGCATTGCCCGGCTGGGGCGGTTACATAGTGACAATTGGTTTGAGTGTTTTTGCCTTTACTACCATCTTAGGTTGGAGTGTCTATGGCGAACGTTGTGTCGGGTATTTGTTTGGTGCTCGTTCGGTCTTACCATTTAGAATGTTGTGGGTGGTGGCAGTACCAATAGGTGCAACAGCCAATTTATCTTTTATTTGGCTAGTGGCTGATACCTTAAATGCATTAATGGCCTTGCCGAATTTAATTGGCGTTAAACTTAAAAGTGATCGCATTGTCATCATTAACAAATAAAATATTGTTAACGGAAAGATAACCGAGCGCAGCACGGTTAATATCAGGTGCTTAGAATAATAGCCCACTAACACCTCCACTTTATGGGGGAGTTTGATTATCGTATATTCGATGCGACGAATGTCTGATTCAATTTTATCTTTTATACTATGCTTGGAGTGGCTGTGTGTGAGTGTGCCGTGCAAATTGTGGAGATCTGTGTTTTTTTGTTTCTCAATATCGGCGTATAGGCTTCTCTCAATCAATGCCACGCTATGTATAGAATAAGGGATGAGAATATGGGCACACATAAAGGCTAAAGCACTCATCTGTACAAACTTGAATACCTTATCACCAAAAGAGTTTATCGACCCTTTATAGGCCCTTAGCAAGCAATAGCCGCTGGCGCTGAGCATACATATAAAAAACAGTAATGGTGCCACCATTTCAGCGAAATTTAGCAACCAGCGTAAAGCGATGGATACTGCAATTGAGGCAAAAGTTAAATCGAATGCTTTTGCTGTAACTTTCGATAGAGGTTCAATAGCCTTTCCAATCTTGACGGAAGCATCGACCAGTAAGCTCATACCCACTTGGCTACTTTCAAGTACTGATAAAGACGAGGCAATTTCGGAGAGTTCGAGCAAGCTTCGGCGGTCTGTATTCTCGACGTTTTCTAAATAGCTATCGTTGGATCGAACCAAATCATTTTGATTAAAAAGTTCTGCTACTGGGCTAGCAAGTGGTGAAATAGATACAGCCCCGAGGCACAAACATAAAATTGCTAGGGTTAAAAACAGTTTCTGATGGGCAGATTTGGGTTTCAACAGTACAAGTTGTTTTTTCATTACAATGTCTCTGCCAAGCTTCTTGTTTTGGAACACATTAGAAGATCAAAGCCTTCATGCGTACCCTGGTATAAGTCTCTATCTACAGTACCTTCAATACCTTTTTGAAATCCCGTTTGGCTGTGCTGCCACAAGTTATAAGTTTTACGTTTCTGTGGAGGCTCTGGCTTGTCACTGTAATCCGCTAACCAAAATGGGTAGTCGTTAAACGTCTTGCCGAGATTGTCATCCCAATAACTGGCATAGGTGTAAATAATGGGTTTGCAGCCCGTGTGCTTTTCCACATATGCTAAAAAGGCCTTAGCTCCTCGAGAAATATTTTTAGGTGATTTCCCTCCTGTAATTTCAATATCCAATACAGGCCTTAATTTTAGTGGATATTGCATAATTGTATTAACGAAGTGAGCTGCCTGTTGTGTGGCATCATCAGAAGGCTCATAAAAATGATATGCCCCAGCCGGTATATCGCTGCCTGCAATCTTAGATGCGTTTTCGTGAAAACGCGGATCTGTATAAGTAATACCTTCAGTAGCTTTCAGATAGACGTAGGAAGTTTTTTCGTCAACAACAGACCAATCAATTTTGCCTTGAAAGTGCGAAACATCGATTCCGTGTTTATAGGTTGTTGTCCCACTTATATCTTTCTCCACTATTTTGAAATTGAATTCTTCTTTAGTTAGATCAACTGATGGCCTAAAAAGGAGGATTAAAAGCCAGACCCCGAAGACTAACCCGTATGTATTAGGAATAGATTGTGCGATATTTTTAATTACTTGCATCGTTAAACTGCCTGTATGCACTTACATATTAAGCCGGTGCTATTGTTATTTTTAATATTAATCGAATTCATTATAGACACAAATAAATTAGATATGGGTATGATAAAAAAACTCAACACCTCAAATTAGTGTTTAAAAAGCGATCAATCAAAAGTTTAATTGCGAAAAAAGCATTAGTCATCGTATTATTGTGCCGCAATTTTTTAGTTCAACGGAAAAGCCTAAAAGCGGCATTGGACTATACTTCCAAAACTTAAAAGTCACTGGCAAGGAGAGAGCAATGACTAACGGCCCAAGCTTTACAAATTTATTTGGTGCTCAGGATTACTGTACTAAGACCTCGTATACCTCTCCCTTAGCACCCGCTACCTATTTAAATGAAATACTGGCAGCCTTGCAGAAAAATATTACGCTGACAAGTCCGAGTGAGAGCTTTGCCCTGCGTAGGCCGGACGTTTCACAAATTATAGCGAACAAAGAAAATACTGAGGGTTTGGTTGATAAAGTTAAATTGGTCAACAAGGTATTGGTTAATTACTTGTCACCGAGCGCTGTTACCTGGAATTCATCCGAGCCGTTCGATCTTCAATATGAAAGTGTTATCAATGAAGCTAACAAATACCTGAAAGCCGCCAACTACCCGCTTAATGTGCCTTACAGTCACGCCATAGGATGCATTACAAAAGGGTTGGATCAATTCGATACATCCTTAATCAACTTTTACCAAGAAATGGAAGTGTCTTATAACAATGCGGTTCCTGAATTATTAGGGATAAATGCCAATCAATGGGGCATTATTAACGGTAAATCTCTCCCCGCAGTCAATCCACTAGTTACGCTATACGGATTTGATAAGAGCAGCACGGTTAAGACTGATGCTGTAGCGGTAACAACGTTGGCAGCCGTTGACCTTTTTTTACAAAAAACTGGCTTGAATATGGCTGGTCTGCAGGATCTCCTTTACGGAGATCTTTCAGAAACCGAAATAACTGATAACCTAAACCGCTATTTCTACATTAATTTGAGCGGCGAGTACCTACCCTCTATAAGCCTTAGCCAGGATGGCAAAACCTTAAACTACCTGACAGAGATACGATTGGAGAGAATTAATCGATTTTTACGTCTGCAGCAATATTTATCTTGGAGTGCGGCGGAGCTTAACTTTGTTTTATTGGTCGTAAATAACCTTAACTTCTTCGCCCAAGACGGCTTATCAACCGACATCCTGCCATTACTAGTATGGCTTAAATATTATAAAGATAAAACAGAGCTAAGCATTGATGAGTGCCTAGCTCTTGTCGGTTATCTAAAATATTATGGAAATAGAAATGGGCCGTATTTGTACCAAAAAGTATATAACCAGGTAGGTTGCAAAGTAAATTTTGCTGATATTAGTTCCAAAACTTATATTGAGTGGGATGTTTGGGGAGCGAAGGCGACCACTGCAAAAGAACCAAGCATAAAAATTGCACTTGCCACGGCGTTGGGTGTGACAGAAACAGAAATACAAAAAATGGTAGCGATTATTTACCCAAACAGTGTGGTTAATAAAAAAAACTCATTGCAGTTAAGCACCAATCATCTAGCCGTATTTTATCGCCTTTCAAAATTACCCATACTAACAGGTTTATCGATTTCAGAATGTCTTCTAGCCGCAGAGCTATTAAAGATTACAGCAGAGCTCATTGTATACGATGTGGCCCAGGTTCCACCCATAATCGACAAACTTGTGCGTTTCTGTAAATGGTTAGCCAAGCAATCATTTTCAATTTATGAACTACAATTTATGGTGACTCGCACCAGCAATTGCTCTTCGGTGCTCAATAGTAAAGTCAGCCTTGACGCCACGGCTAATATTGCTCTCGAAATTAAGAAAATGGGTAAGCAAGTTCAACTGAATAAGCTATTGGCCTCTGCTTATGATATTTCCAATGATATGGCCCAGCTGCTGATTGAAAATATCTGCACAATTCCTGGTGTAAGTGAAGAGAAACTCCTTGCGGCCCTACTTCTAATTGATGATGTCAGCACAAAGCCTGGTGATAGCGAAGAGAAACTTGTTGCTACTAATGGTGCTTTGAATGCTTCGCCCATTGAATTACTTCGATGCCTGCAACAGGGCGCAGAACTTATAAAATGTGTAGGGCTTAGCTATGCTGAGGCAGCCTATTTTTCGACCTTAAAAAAAATTAGTCAGCCTTCTATATTTCAGCCGAATTTTGTTACTGGTCGTTACGTCACCCTAGCCAATATTCAAAATCTAGTACAATTTAAAGCATTGGTTCGCCGTTATTCTGATTCAGGAAATCACCTGTTAAACTTTATAAAAGACTTCGAAGCCAACCCTAGTATGGCAGAGGATGATTTAGCGACGGGTATAAGCGCTGTCACCCAGTGGGATACATCCGAAATCGAAAATATCCTTACTCCTAGTGACTTGCCGCAAGGTGACGCAATTCAATGGGTAGTGGCTTTACAGCAGCGCGTTGATTACGCCAAGCAACTAAACCTATCGGTAATGCAGGTTCAAAGCATGCTAAAACTGAATACTGATACTTATAGTTCTGTTTCAGAGGCGGTAACAGAAGGTTTATCAGCAGCAAAAAACTCCATCGCAAAGAACGCCAAACCAGATGAGGATTTACGAGATAAATTAGTCGCACAAGCTCTGCATAAATCACAATTGGAGAATGCCAACGACTTGTATGGCTATTTATTGATTGATGTTGAGGTAAGTTCCGCCGTTAAAACCTCGGTTCTTCGTGAAGGTATTACGGCAGCGCAACTGTACATCAATCGATGTCTCAACCAAGAGGAGAGCTGCACAGTTAACCCTGATCTCAAGCAAATCTGGTCTTGGATGTACAGTTATCGAACTTGGTATCCCAATGAAGAAGTGTTTTTGTGCCCAGAAAATTACATGGAACCGACATTGCGCCCTAGCAAGAGTCCGGAATTTGCCAAGTTAGAGAGCGCCCTTAAACAGGCCGACTTAAGCAACAAGGGCGTTGCCGAGTCATTATTTAGTCGCTATGTAGAATCGGTTGTGGATTTAGCCAATCTCAACGTGGTGGGAGCAGCCATTAAAGGCGAAAAGAGTAATAACGCGGGAGATTTTAGCAGTGGAGAATTGATGCTGGTGGCCTGTACGCAAAAGGATCCAACCCGTTATTATAGTCGGATCGCAAACCTGCAGTTTTCAGGAGATAACGAGCCAATACTTGCACCCAGCGACTGGGACTACTGGCAGGAAATCGATATTCAAATGCAACCTGCATCGGACCTGGTGCAGCCTTCGAACAGTTCAAATTTTATTGAGCAAAACACTGGCGTCCACCCCTTGTATTGCATGGGCCGTTGGTATGTTGGCTGGGTCGAAAAACAGCAAACAGGCTCGGATACCCAAGCAAAGCCAACATCACAACTTTATAGTGCGATTATCAAGTGCTCCTATCTTCAGGCAAATGGTCACTGGGCTGCGCCACAGAAATTGGCCACCTTTGATATGAAGAGCACCACATGGGCGGATGTGTATTTATATACCAGCGACAATACCTATCCAACAGGCTTCAGTTTTAATGCTAAAAAAGTAACAAAAACTCTGGGTAACGGTGCTCAAGGTGATTGGACGTATAGCAACGCGATAGAGGATGCGGAGAACGTTTTAGTACCGATACCAGGAGCCGCCTACGCTTTAGAAAAATTCCCACCATCTGACAATGCCTTTTCCAAAAACTTAGCAAAAAACTTGCGACAACATTGGCAGGATAATCAGAACTCACTAACATTATTAGGACAAAAATCATGTAAAACAACAATTGCGGATCTAGTACAAACGCCAAAGGACTATAAGATAAATACATATACACAAATTCAAACAGTTTTTCCAAACGTTCAAATTCTAAGTTCAATATTGCACGAAACACAAGGAATCAAAAACCTTTTAGGTGTGGAAATGCAGAAAAATGTATTCATAAAAAACAATCCCGCTGACGGCGACTTCTCACCCTATAAACCAGCTAGTGCATTGCATGATTATCTCTGGGAAATCTATTTTCATGCACCCGCACTGATCGCATCCGAGTTAAAATCTCAGCAACAATACTCCGACGCAAAAACATGGTTGGAATACATTTTTAACCCAAGTGTTAGTGCCGCCAATGAAGGCCTCGAACAAGGTGAAAATCCACTGGATGAATATTGGTCATTTATCGGTTTGAGGTCTCAAAACAGCAATTTATTGCCGAAAGGTGAAAGCACCGTAAACCGATCCTTGGTGTCGGATTTAGCAAGTTCAGCAGAACAAAAGATCGTCAATTTAGACCCATATGACCCGCACGCGATTGCTAATTTGCGGCCAGTGGCGTATCAAAAGTACGTAATGCAGCAGAGCTATAAAACTCTCATGGCTTGGGCAGATCAATTATTTAAAGAAAATACGCGAAGCACCATTGCCGAAGCTGAATTACTCTACGTCACGGCGCAGGGACTGTTAGGGAAAAAACCCAAAGAGGTAGCAGTGCCCGTGACGGCATGGTCTAGCGCTTCTAGCGGAAGCTACTTTGCCGATACGCTGCCGTCAGATCCTGCGCCAGATGGGGGGCAAGAAAGCTGTTTTGGGGTAGCCGGTGATAGCTTGGTTTATTATGGCAATGATTTATGGATAGCAAAACCGAATGGAAATTGGCAAAGCAGTGAGCTACCCGCTGCAATACAACGTCAGTGTAAGTATGTCGTTTCCGCTCAATCACAGGCTTACGTTCTACAAGATAGTCAAGTTATACAAGTTAGCCAGACTGGTGAGTTGACGACTATTGTGAGTCCGGCAAATAGCACTCCTATCACGGGCCTATATTATTCACAAGAACAGCACACTTTATTTGGCATCGATGGAATTCAAGAAGATAAGACTTTAATTATTTATGAATTGAATAAGGGTGTCTGGCAAACCAAATACAGTATTAGCATCAATGTCAATTTTAACCCTAACTCCCTGATAGTGAATGGGGAAACGGTTTGCCTTAGCGACGGTGAATCTGTGGGGGTATCCAAAGCTGGCGGGGTGATCGCCAAAATCATCGGATTTCCTCAAAGTGCTTCGGGCTTTGCCAGTTCTTGCGCTGTAATAGATGGAAATTTGTATACGATCGCTGGAAAGATAATGCTTCTTAATGGGGCTACTACCCTGAGCGATACACCTGCAAGCTTCTTCCCACCAAATTACACTAAGCCATCACAAATGACTTCTTGTTCTGGAAAATTAATTTGTACCTTTTTGTCTTCGGATGATGGTCAAAACTTACCGTCTATCTGGTTACGGGAGCTAGATGGAAGTTGGTTGAACCTGGATATAGTTTATACAGATCCGGCCACTGGTGAAGCCATGACAATACAAGACCCCAGTAACGTGGCTTTGAATGGGGCCTTACTGGTCAACGAAACGACTATCGGCATCTATATTCAATACAAGGATCTACTTGGTGTTAATGTTACGGCAATTGCGCACGCAAAATTGGTGGAAGTACCCGATAACATACAAATACAAACGGACTGGCAAACCGTTGAGCGACGTTTATATAACATCCGCCACAGTTTAACGATTGATGGTAAGCCTGATATTTTACCTCTTTATGCCACACCGTTGGATCCGTTAGATTTAGAAGAAGCCATTGCCGACGGTGAAGGTGTAAGAACCGCTGCGCAAAATCAACTAAATAATTTAGACATACCTGCGTACCGCTTCGAAGTAATGCTGCAAAAGGCTCAGTCCTATACGTCAACGGTGATTCAATTCGGCCAATCCCTGTTATCAGCGCTTGAACAAAAAGACTCAGAAAAATTGGCGATGCTGTATAACGCCCATCAAACCGATATTTTGCAAATGCAACGCACCAGTAAGCACGATCAACTCAACATGGCCAAAGCAAGTATTGCTTCTTTAGGCGCAAGCCAATCCAGCGCCCAACAGCGCCACGATTTCTATGATCGTATGCTCGGTGACGGATTATCACCCGGTGAAAAAGCACAGATCGCTCTATCTGCGCTGTCTATTTACGCGCTCGAACCTCAACTTGAACTAAATATTATGTCCGTATTAGGCTATGCCATTCCAAATATATTTGGTTTCTCGGACGGAGGATTCAGCCCAGGCGGTATGATTCAACAGGGCGCTGCCGTTACACAAACAGTTAGTAGCGCGTTCGGTCAAGGTTCGCAAATGGCTGCGACCGTGGCTTCATTTCAACGACGCAGCGAAGACTGGGGATTACAAAAAGATATCGCAACTGACGATCTTGAGCAATTACATTATCAGCTGCAATCCGCTCAACATAATCTGGATATTGCCGGAAATGAATTAAAAGTTTTAGAAAAAGAAATCACCCAGAACCAGAAGATAGCCACATTCTATAAACAGCGATTTACCAATGAGCAATTATTTCAGTGGTTTATCAAAGAGCTATCCACATTGTATAACCAAGCGTATACGTTAGCTTTGGGTGTCGCACAGCAAGCAGAATTGGCATGGAATTATGAACAAATAGGCAGAAAGCGTACTCAAGCACTAGGGTTTACATCGTTTATTAATCCTGGAAATTGGAATAGCCTTTTCCAAGGTCTGTTGGCAGGAGAAGGCTTAATGCTGGATCTGCATCGCATGGAAAAGGCGTTCGATGATAATAACGAACGCCGTCTCGAAATTGAAAAAACATTTGCGCTCTCCTTGCATAATCCTGAAGCATTGGCCGAATTAAAATCTAAGGGTTCGTGTACTTTTGATTTTATGGAGTCAGATTTTGCACTCAACTACCCAGGACACTATTGTCGCCAAATCAAAAGCATCAGTGTATCGATTCCGATGGTAATTGGCCCATATCAAAATATCCATGCCACGCTCACGCAAAACAAATACCAGATCATCACGAGTGATGATCTTCATGGGCAGAATGCAGCTGATCAACTTATGGGGATAGCCAATACCGATACCAGCTCTTTGCTCGATAGTTCAGATAAAACGAATCTGTCTGGCACAAATGAATCGCTGGTCACATGTTGTAGAGCTAACCAACAGATAGCCTTATCGAAAGGTATCAACGATACTGGTTTGTTCGAAATGAATGTCAATGATACTCGCTATTTGCCATTTGAAGGCACCGGCGCGGTATCGAACTGGACGCTCTCTATTCCCAGAGACAACAATAATATCGATTACGACAGTTTAACCGATGTCATTGTGCGTATGGAGTACACCGCATTACCTGGGCAACCTGCCTATGAAAAACATGTAATTGCGCAGCGAGCAAAAATTATAGTGGATGGATTTAGCTCTTTGCCTCTCGCAAGTTTAGCTGGATGGAAAATGTTCAATAATGTGGACGCAACCAAGTCCACACCTTTATCCATTGTGATTGATCCAACACAGCTGAAGCGCAACTACAGTAATTTTGAAATCACTGGCTTAAGTATCGTTGTCGATTTAGCTGATGGTGTATCCCAGGGTAGCGACCCCTTAACCTTGAGCTTGGTTGCTCCCGACAAAGACAGCTCTGTCAAAGTTTCGTTTGCCAAAACGCATACAGAAATTACGCAAGGAGTTATTCTCGAAGGTGCATGGTCGACAACTAATGACACAAAGCCTGTAGCGAATACGCCTATCCCTATTCAAGCTGAAGCAGGCAACTGGACCTTAACGGCAATGGCTTTACCTGACGACATCCAAAATTTCACCTTAGTGGTGGAATACACGGCATCACCGATTGCCGCAAAAACTCCCAATCTAGCCAGCTGAGGAAATGTAGGCCATGACGAAGGAAAGTGGATCAAATTTTAATGTTGTCACTCCATCGCTTCCCAAAGGCGGTGGCGCCCTCAAGGGCATGGGGGAGGCGTTTTCTGCTGACGAGTTTATGGGGAGCGCATCTCTTTCTATCCCCATCCCTGTTTCTCCGTGTCGGGATTTTGAACCACATTTAAGTTTGGAATATAACTCCCGTGGCGGGCGCTCGGCATTTGGCTATGGTTTTTCATTACCTTTATCATCCATATCCCGTTTGACGTCACTGGGCACACCACAATACAAAGGTGACGATACCTTTGTTTTATCTGGTAGTGACTGGTTAGTCCCTAAATTGGATGATGACGGAAACTCCGTACAAGAAAAGCAAACAGTCAATAGCATTACTTACAATGTCTCGACGTTTATTCCTCGTGTAGAAACTGCTTTCGATATCATAGAGCGCTTTCAAAATACTGCCGACGCGACTGATCAATTCTGGAAGGTGACTAGCGCGCAAAACATTATCAGTATCTACGGCTATAACAGTTCAACGCGTATATCGAACCCCGAATCTCCCGAGCAAATTTTTGAATGGTTTTTGCAAGAAAGCTACGATGCAAAGGGTAATCATATTGTTTACTGCTACACACAGGAAAACACCTCCACAGCATTGGCAAATACCGCAAGAGACTCCTCAAGTAATCGCTATATCGACCGCGTGTGTTATGGCAATGATCAGCCATACACCGCCGGTTCAATGATAGTTAATTTGAGTGCGCAAGAATTTGCGAAAATAGAATGGCATTTCGAAGTGCTCTTCGATTATGGGCAATACGATATTAGTCCTGCTAACGCCGATATTTATTCCGCCCCAGGCAATGCAAATTGGAAGCAACGCCAAGACCCGTATTCACAATACAGTGCAGGATTCGAAATTCGCACGGTTAGCTTGTGTCATAACGTATTATTATTTCATCGATTTGAAGATCTAAATGGTGGAGTGCCTGTTTTAACCAAGCGCTTAACTCTTGAATATGATGAAAACCCTTATTTAAGCCGACTTATATCGGCAACCCATGAAGGGTATAAATTTGTATCCTCTAAGGCTCCCTGCTATGAGACTAAGTCGCTCCCCCCTATGAATTTAGGCTTCACACCGTTCTGGCCTTTACAGGATAACTATCAAGCGCCTGAATTTGAGAAAAGCGGAGCACAAAAGAATGAGCAGCTAACGCCAATAGTAAACATTACGGATTATCACTTATTGGATTTATACGCTGAAGGCGTTCCTGGATTATTGTATGCCAACGGTCAATCAGTTTTTTACCGCCGTGCAAGTCAAAATGAAAACAAGGGTATTGCTTACGGAGAAATCGAGTCGCTGGCGTTTCAGCCAAGCCGCATTGCCGAGGGTGTGTTTCACTCCATCATGGATATTAATGGCAACGGTAAAATGGATTTGGTCATCAGCCACCGCAGTCACGCCGGCTTCTATCAAATGGGTGAAGACGAACAATGGCAGAACTTTAAACCCTTTTCACAGTTCCCACTCAATTATCATGACCCATACATCGATCACACCGATATTACCGGAGATGGTTTAAGCGATATTGTGCTGATCGACCAACAACAGATTCGTTTTAACCCTTCATTAGGGCATGGAGGCTTCGCTGCAACCCAGCAAGTCGAACACAGTAATCATGTGCCTGCTTCTAAGCTAAATGATCCTGTAGAAGAGATTCTCTTTGCCGATCTGATAGGGGAGGGCTTAGCCCAGCGTGTACGCATCAGCAATGGCCGGATAGAATGTTGGCCGAATCTTAGCCACGGTAACTTTGGTCGTAAAATTGAAATGAACAATGTCCCAAGGTTTGGGCAAGATTTTAGCATCAGTCGTCTACAGCTTGCTGATATCGATGGCACTGGCCTTTCGGATCTGGTGTACATCAAAAAAGACCGTGTGGATATTTATCTCAATCAAAGTGGTAATGGGTTCGCCGCTACTCCTATTACCGTTATGTTGCCGCAAAAATGGGACAACCTCGATCAAATTTCCTTTGCTGATGTTAAAGGCAATGGCACCCAATGTTTGGTCTTTCGTAAAGTTCACCCTCATACAGAGCAATGGGTTTTTGACTTCAATCATACAAATGAAATGCAAAATATCGCTGGGGTTCTTAAACCAATACAGGTTCCTCATCTTCTGCAGCGCATTGTCAATAATATGGGGGCGCAAACGACGCTTTCGTATGCGAGCTCGACAGAATTTTATCTCGCAGATAAACAAGCAGGCACTCCTTGGGTTACCAAACTCGCAACTCCGATTAACGTTGTTGCATCCATCACTAATGAAGATCTAATTTCAAAAACGGTTACTACCACGAGTTATCGTTATCACCACGGTTACTACGACGGCATTGAGAGGGAATTTCGTGGTTTTGGCCGCGTAGACAAAACAGACGATAATACCTTTGATGACTTTTTACCTAAGGACTTATCAGAAGATGAAGCGGCCTACCACTCACCTTCATCCTATGTAAAAACCTGGTATCACACAGGTGCTTTAGGCAGTGAGCTATCTTTGATTCAGCAATACAAACACGAATACTGGGCTGGCGATACTAAGGCCTATGTTATGCCTGCAACGCAATTCGACTACCTGAATGGTATAAACAGTACCGATGAGGCGATTCGCGAAGCCCATCGAGTATTACATGGCACGGTATTGCGTAGCGAGATCTACGGTAAAGACGGCACACCTTGGCAGGCAACTCCCTACGATGTTAGTGAGTCACAAGAAAAGATCATACAGCTTCAATCAAAAGGGCCAAATAAATATGCAGTCTTTCGCTTAGAATCATTGCAAGGCATTGATTACGATTATGCACGCAATGCGGCAGACCCCATGGTTGAGCATCACTTTGTTCTAGAAACGGATCAGTTCGGGCACGTAACGAAAGCTTGCGAAATAAAATATGGCCGCCGAAAAGAGTGTATTCCCAGTACATTGGATGATCAATCAAAAGACCAGCAAACTCAAACATGGATTACGTTTTCACAAGTAACCATAGCGAATTCTACCGATATTCAACCGACTCCAAATTTTTACCACCTTGGCATCCCCTTAAGCGAGAAAGTATTTTCTGTAAATGGCTTTCAATGCAATGGCTACTTCACGCTAGAAGAATTATGTGAACCGATTTTAAATGCTGAGCAAGGAAAAGCCCAAGCTAAGCAAATTTCTTTAGAGCTACACAATTGGGCAAGACATTACTATTATGATGCGCAAAATGATGTCGAGCTTCCTCTAGGGAAATATACAGCCCAGCTTCTTCCACACCGAACTGAAAATATAGCCTTCAGTATAAGTGGGTTAGAAAGCGAAGAACAATTTTCGGATATAAAAGATACATTGGCGCCATTACTGACGGGCGACGGTAGCAACTCTCACGGTGCAAAGGGCGGATACATTATCCCGAGTACTGGCGATGGCGACGAAGCAGAATATTATTGGAACCCAGGCAGCGCGCAACGTTATAGCGAAAAACAGTTTTGTTTGCCAGACGCCATTTATGATCCGTTTCAATATGAAGCTATTTATTACGGCAGCAAGCAGAAGTTAACAACAATCCCAAAAACAGCATTTAGCTATGATAAATACCAGCTTTTCTCTAATAAGGTTATTGACCCTCTAAATAATCAAACCACCGTTGACATATTTGATTATCAAATTTTTCAGCCAATAAAGATAACGGATATTAACGGTAATGATTCATCAGCCTTATATGATGCCTTGGGCTTTGTAATAGTAACTAGCTTTAGTGGTACACAAATAGACGGCGAGTTTGGTTTTATCGATTTAGCAGATTATAAAACGATAACACCCACCAATATTGAAGATGTCTTTAGTAGCCCTGATAAATATCTACAAGGTGCAGCAAGTTACTTCCATTACAATGCACACGCCTGGATAAATGAGCAGCAACCTGTACATGCTATACAATTGGTGCAGCCGAACTATACGTTCATTAACCAAAAAAATGTTACGAGCGTGGAAACGCCAATGCAAAGCGTGGCCTACAGTGATGGCTTTGGCCGTCAGTTGCAATCCAAAGAGTTTATCGATGCTGAGCAAAAAGTAAAAGAATATGATGTTACAACCAAACAGGTAACACAGTCACAAATTGACGGCGTGTGGTTAACTTCTGGTGCAGTTCGGTACGACAGAAAAGGCCAGCCTATCAAGCAGTTTGAACCATTCTTTAGTGCAACATGTGATTACACCTGTGAGCAAAGACTCAATAAAGTAGGGTTTGCATCTACTTTGTTTTACGATGCAATGGGCGAGGCAGTACTAACGCTCACAGCAGAAGGCTTTATAGATAAAACGCTGCATGGAGATTTACAAGGACCTGATGATGTATCGCCAATCCTACCCGGCTGGCTTAATCAAAAACTCTTTGGCCCACAAAAATCCTTCAGACCAAACCCGTGGAGTGCATTGGCATTCGATGCCAACGATTGCATTAACGAATCTAATTATGTACCAAGCGACAATGCCGATATCGATATCCAATCTTTTAATCAAGCCAAAGGATTTGCCAATACACCAGTTCAAACAATTATTGGTAGCTTAGGGGCGTCAATATTAAGTGAACAAATAAACGTTAAAGATTTCGAACGCGGCGCTGAGTATCATTTGTATGATATTTGGGGCAACAGTATAGCCAATGCCGATCAGCGTCTTCAGGCTTTAGGTAAGGCAAATTTTTCCAGCATTTATAATCTAGGTGCCATTAAAGTAGTCGAGCACTCTGTTGATGGTGGAGAACAGCGTTATCTACACGATGTAATAGGCAATTTAATTTATCATGACGATGCTCGCCATTTTTCTATTTTTGAAAGCTATGACGTATTGCATCGATTTACATCGCGCTTCGTAACGGGGGGCGACACAGGCACCCCTCTTAATAATCAAGTTAAACAAACCTGGTACGGTGACAGCGTTGACAACAAAGGCTGTCAGGTTTTCGATACTTGTGATCGACTCAACACCCGGGGTAAGCCGGTTTTCAGCCTTGACGAAGGAGGACTGAATGTTTCGCCTGCCTTTAATGTTATAGGCTCGCCTATGGCACATTATCAATGGATAAAAAGTGAATATAAGCAAGAGGCTAATTGGCAAGCAATTACAACAGATCTAACCCAACAAGTTTTCGCGCCATATTCTGACAGCACAAACAATCAAATTTTAGGCACACTAAAGTTGCCTCAAACTTTAAGCGCTTTGTTATTGCCAGAATGTTTTCTAACACAACAAACTGTAGATGCTATAGGGCGCATTACTCTATCAACCGACGCTGATGGCAATAGCCATGTGCCACAATACCACAGCAATGGCTGGGCAAAGGCAGTGGCGACAACTGCTGGTCAAGTAGCAACCATTGCGCAAACCCCACCCAATAAACTCACGCCGGGGATTAATTTAGTTCAATACAATGCCTTAGGCTTGCATACCGAAGTGAACTATTCTAATGGTGTCACCATCTCCTATGGTTATGATGAAAAAAATCGACGCCTGACCAACATTACAAGCACAAGACAAAATCATGACGAGGGCAAAACTAAGACTGTACTGCAAAACCTGATCTACCATCATGACCCAGTGGGAAATGTGACTAGCCAAACAAATAATGCTTTGCCAACCGTTTATTTCAATAATCAAAAAGTAGCGCCAGTGGCTTCTTACAGTTTTGATTCTCTCTATCGTCTCATTGGGGCAACAGGACGGGAACAAAGTGGCGGTTGGACAAATGTCCAGAGTAATCAAAATAAAATAGCGACAGAAATTATCAGCAAAACATCTGGAAAAGGAAAATCGCCGCAAGCCCTAAATAATTATCAAGCGACCTATGTATATGATGGGACAAACAACCTTATTCAAATGCAGCATAGTATTGGTACTTCTCGTAAAACAACGATTCGTACTGATAGTAATCGAATCGATACCAGCACCTTTGGGAGCAGTTCTACGCAATATCAATTTGATGCTATGGGCAATATGCTCACCTTAGATGGGACGGCTGGCGTCACCTGGAATTACCGAAATAATATGGCCTCTGCCATAAGTATCCATCGCGAAGAGAAAACAGATGATGCGGAATATTATATTTATGATGGTGCAGGCCAAAGAGTAAGAAAGATTTCAGAATCCAAAACAGCGACTGGCATTAGTGTTCATGATGTACTTTACGCAGGCGGCATTGAAATTCGGCGTAAAGGACAAAGTGCATCTAGCGCAAACATTATTGCATATAAAGATACTTGGCATACAGCTCGTTCGTCACTAGGGCAAGATTGTTTTTGTGTTTGGCGCTACCGGAGCCAAGGTATTTCAAATACTTCCACTAAAACATACCAGCTACGCTTTCAACTAAATGATATGTTGAACTCCAGTAATCAGGAGCTAGATGAAAAGGGCAATATTATTACTTATGAAGAATATTACCCTTATGGTGGCACCAGTGTCATTGCTGGGAGTTCGCAAACAGAGGTTAAAAATAAACACTATCGTTATAGTGGTAAAGAATTGGATGCCACCGGACTGTATTATTATGGCATGCGCTATTACGCACCTTGGCTTGGAAGATGGACGTGTACGGATCCAGCTGGGGCGATTGATGGTTTGAATGTTTATTCTTTTGTTGGGGGGAACCCAGTCACGTATATAGATAAATCAGGTCTATCAAAATTATCTATTCATAAAAGAGCCAATCAAGAAGCGAGAAGAATTCAAAGGCGTACTGGTACTGGTTGTAATATTCTCACATTGTTCATTAAACCCAAAAATAGCAGGCGAATGATAATAACGATGTTATCACAAGGTCGCGATCCGCATTTCATAAGTATGCCAAACGAGCTTGGCACGGATAGAAAATTAACAAGAACTATGAGAAAACATACCGAAGCCATAGCAGCGTTGATCATACATTCAAAAAGAGTTCATAAAATGAATAAATCCAAAAAGGAAGCTATAGACATTAACCCAAAAGATGTTAAACAAATTGTTTCCACTAATGCAGCGTGTGGGGCGAATGGTGAAAACTGTAAAAACGATATGGTGCCATATTTAAAAGAGAAAACAGGCGTAGATATGGATAACGTTGTTGACTATGAAGGAAAAGCGGATGCACAAGGATTCAAAGACACTGAAAAAATTCACTACACTGGAGATGGAGATGGAAATGATAGTGAAACTGACTCTGATTGGGATGGTGCTGAGCATCTGCATGTCCAGAGACTGACAGGGGGTATGCTGACAAATCATGAAATTATTGTGCATAATGCTGAAGAATATTTTTCTGGTCAGCAGGCAAAGGATGACAAAGTCCTCACTAACAAAGCGAGACCGGGAAAGTTATGCGAGCTTTCAAGAAGACAACGAAAAAAGGAACTGGCGGCGAAAAAGACATTAGGAGAAAGTCAAAAATTGATGAAGAAAAAGAAACTTGCAGCATAACTCACAATATTTTTTGAAATTAGTTAGGTCAGACACTATTGAACTCACTATCTGTTAAAGTTTCCGAAAGACAAAAGATAGATATGGATTTTTAATAAATAATAATAGCTTTTAGATGTTTTAGGATAAACACATAATTAAACTATTAATAAATATTAAATCGAGAAAAAAGAGCTCTAGAATTCATCGTGTTGGTATATTGGTGGCGCCATTATTAATTGCATTATTTGCTTTTCAAGATACAAAAAAACAGTGGCCTATCTCTGCTAAAAATCGACCTTGTGATTGATTTCGGTTTCTATATGTTGTCAGTGTTAGTGGAGCCGTAAGATCGCCCGATATGGACACTTTATGGTTTTAATACCTGCAGTTACGGCGGTTTTGTAGCGGGCCATGAACTGAAAAACACGCAGTGGCTGAGGCAGCCTGAACTTGTTATATTTTGGCTGATTTATATGCATAATGTTTAAATTACAATGTCTGTAAAAGTGCAGCCGTACCATGCACAACGGTGCCTTCAATATTAAAAATAAAGAAAATCACTACAGAAAATAAGCCCACTATAAGGAACTGCCAAGCAAACCTACCAGCCCTCAACTTGCAAATAACCCAAAAAACAGGGAAACCAATACAAGCCCAGCCTATAACAGAGAGCAGAAAGTAAACGCTGTATTAAAGTAGAAAGAACATATCTGATCCAGCAAGCATATCAAGTGAGTCTGGAAAGCCAATTTCTACAGCTGCATAGACCGGAACGATCAGTGAAGCTAGCAATACAGCCTTTATAGCGCTACTTTCTCAGTTTCTTAGATTTATTATCCCTCATGAAATATAATAGTTTAACAGTATGCATGCGCGTTTTGTCAGAAGGGTTTACTGCCTGAAAAGGGGGGAGCTATTTGATTTAGCTTGAAAAATAAAAATAGATTTTCAAATCGTCATATAAGCACGAATGCTATTGTTGTTTCTATTAAATCAACTAGATGAACGTCACGGTTTTAAGGAACCCCCTGGTACCTGTAACTGTTCTGCCTTGGGCCCAATTACCCTCAAAAGGACTGGGTCCAATCCCGTGTGTAATAACAATAGAGTTTGAACACTAACAATAGAGTTTGAGCACTAACAATAGAGTTTGAGCACTAAGCTTACCCACCCGAAAATCAGGAGCTTTAGGCAATAACCCGATTTTTTGCGAGCCGAAGGGGGGGGTAATATAATTTGCTCAATAATCCCCCATCGTTAGTGATTACTTCCCCTTAATGCCCTGTGCCGCCTAATATTTGTTGTGTACAAACTCTATTATGCGGAACTACTTTAGTGTTCAAACTTTATTGTCACTGCACACCAAGGTAGAAGTCACTCATATCCTAACAATTAATAGCACGCCACATTACGCAATGTGGTGTGCTACTTTGCGCGCCTAATCTTTCTAAATACCTAGCTATAACTTAGGTTTAAACCTAAGCCCCAGGCAGCTCATCCATACTGCACACAACCCCGCATATCACGGGACCTGATATTATAGTGTGTAATTAAGATAGGTTATTGATGGATTTCAGAGCAGTTGGCAGATAAAGAAGGTTGAACCTAGATAGAACCCAGCTTAAACAAACAGATGACAACTAGTTCAAGCTAACTAACCCCGCTCAGAAGGGTTTTGACACTCATTCGGATCAACTTGCACGGGTCACTTTCTATTTTACAATAGGATATGTCAGATTAAGTCAGGACTAATAATGCAGTTAACGCCGACAGCAGCTGAGGCTAAGTGTGAATTTGCATCTTAGCTAGTGACTAAGATTAGTGGTTACTACAGCCATATTATCGATACGCCTAGAGAGAGTGATAGTTACTATCTTCTTCTGATGTGGGTTGCCATTTTTTAGAATATTCTACTTAACTATCGCTAGTATTGAATTGGTTTCGCCTATCTATACTTTTTAAGCTCGGTAGTGATGTGGTCGCTCCAGAACTGCGCCATTTCTGATCGCTCCTCCCAGTATTCCGCATGATTGTAGGCCTTTCGTACTTGATCTTTTTCTACATGGGCAAGTTGCCGCTCGATTACATCTGAGCGGTAACCGCGCTCATTCAGAAACGTTGATGCAGTTGCACGCAAACCATGGACTGTTGTGTCTTTTGTCATGCAAATACGCTTGAGTAGGCTTAAAAAAGTATTTTCAGATAAGGGTTTATCAATCAGGTTAGGGCTTTTAACCACCCATGTTTGATGACCGGTAAGTAGCTGAAGTTGCTTTAGAATTTGAATGGATTGATTGCTAAGTGGAACTTTGTGGTCATTTCTCATTTTCATTTTATCAGCGGGTATCGTCCAAACTCTTCCCTCTATATCAAGCTCATGCCATTGAGCATAGCGAACCTCGTTTGTTCGAACATTTGTATGTAGCAATAACATCAAGCCAAGACGCACAACAGGGTGTCCAGTGTCATTGTGTACTTTATAAGCGAATTTTCCGATTTTTTCTTTTGAAAGGGATCGTTGGTGATTGACTCTCGGCACAGCTTTTAATGCTTTCTCTAAGCCTGTGGCAGGGTTGTTATCAATGTGTCCTTCAACAATGGCAAAGGTGAGAATTCTTTCTAACACACCTTTCATTTTCCGAGTCGTTTCACCAACCCCTGCATTTTCCATTGCCCGTAAAATATCCAATAAGTCGCGACTAGTAATGCTGGCTACAGGTGTGTTATTGAGCTTAGGGTATATCCAGTTGCTTAGGGTTTGTTGAGTCTTGGTGGCGTATTTATCTGACCAGCGTGGTAATTGGTTTTCGATCCAGTCGTGGGCAATGGTGCCAAACTTCCCATCATGCAGTTTTTTTAACTCTTGTTTATCTTGCTGCTTTTTTGAGCTGGGATCGATATTTTGGGATAATAAGTGTTGAGACTCCACTTTGAGTCGACGAGCTTCTTTCAGCCCTAATGCTGGGTAGCTGCCCATACTTAGGGACTTTTCTTTACCGAGGAAGCGATATTTCCATTGCCAGCTCTTGGTGCCTGATTTACGGACTAATAGATTGAGCCCTTCGCCATCAGAAACCTTGTAGTTCCTTTCTTTTGCTTTGAGCTGACGTATCGCTATATCAGTTAGAGCCATATAAACCGGGGACCTAAGTGGAAATCCTGTACCCCCAACGGTACCCCCAAATAGTGTCGGCTGTCCATGGTTTTCTATGGATGCCCCTGGACTCAAAATAGAAAGAAAAGCCTTAAAAAATAGGTGTTTTTGCAGTTTTTAGAAGAACGTTGGATGGCTATAAATAAAGAAATGGTCTCCCCACCAGGACTCGAACCTGGAGCAGCCGCTTAGGAGGCGTCTTATAATTAAGCTGTGAGCCCGATATATACTGAGTCTATTAGTCCAGGATTGCCAATGTGACACTATTTGTGACACTTTTCATTATTTTTGATTAAGTGAATACTATTTGAAATGCTGTGTATCTAATCCGCTTATTTTTACATACCTCTACAACCTGTGTGTGTTTACTCTGGCCAAAACTTAAGTTGTCGTGCAAAATCAATGGTTTATAAGAATTGCACTCTGAAATAATGAGACCCTCGTTATTTTGGTATATACGCATGCGCGAATTACCAGAGTCGTTAAAATAGAATTTGAAAAAAGACTAAGTAAATTAAGGTCTTAGATGGAATTTGATAAAGCTGTCTATCCGTGCAGACGCGCATGCGCATTATTAAGCTGTTAGGAAACTGGATAACCTATGGACATTATTTTTACACTAAGCATTCTTGGTTCGGTCGCATCAATAATTGGATTGTTGCTGCCTGCCGCTGATTGGAAGAGCAGGGGCGTTCATGTGGCATATGGCCTCATAGTAGTCGCATTAAGCTACTCCCTTATCTCATCTCAATCTGACTCGGAAAAATATAAGCTCGAACTGGATAGGATCAAAGATATCGAGCGGTCTGCGAGAATACTCTCTGAGAGTGAAAGCCGTTATAGTTATATTGGCTATGCTCAAGCAGCATTGGCTTTTCTGGAAAAGCACAAAGAGCTATACCCAGAGACTTATGATAGGGCAAAGCTTTTATGCGAAAAAAGTGACTGCTATAGCACAAAGCAAGATCTCGAGCATAAGTATGGCCTTATCGACCTACGCTCAGCTTATAGCGGGTTGCTGCGTGGTGTCACTGTACTGAGCAGTGGTGGTTCCTAACTAGGCCATGAAAGATCGCACCACTTCGTGGCGCTGGACCTACGTAACTGGCACACTTTTTTCGAAAAACGCAAAAGCTGCGCCAGTTACTTCGGCCCTTTATGGCTAATGGATTAGGCACTAGGAAAAGAAAGGTAGATGATTTTAAAAATATGGAAAGATCCTGTTTGGAGTAAGGTGATATCAGTTGGTATTCTTAGTTTAATTGCTTATGGCTTTAACCAATATCTAACTATATACGAACGATTAAGCGCCTTATTCAGCGACTTCTCTTTTCAAACTGATATTTCTGAGTGGTTTAATATATATGCAGCTTTATTTACTATTGTTCTGATTCTATTTGTTGTTTTTGTATACAGAAGAAAAGATGGCAATGACAAAGGCGAAAATTCTAAGCCTTCAGTAGAACCTGTAAATAATATTGTAATTAATGAAGCTTATGAAGATCCTGCTTTATTACTAAATAAAGCAACTCAGATTCGAATGCATGCTCATCGGTTATCGTTTTCTTCACCAGAGAAAACTCGACTTTTAAATGAAGCAAGTCTATTAGATGGTAAAGCCCAGTCACAAATAATGGATAAAAATGCCAATTGGCCTACTGGCGGCGAAAATATCAATTCTCACGACGTCGACTTGTACGAAAAATATAAGTATCTCTTCGTTCATAATGGAGTTGCAGAGTTTTATAGGCAACACGACTTTCTAGGATCGTTTAGCGAAGATAAATGGAGGCCGCTGTCTCATTATGTCAACAGTTGGGAGACTGTTGAACATGAATTCGTAAATAAAAAACTGAACAACCTGCATAAAAATGTATATGCAAGCGCATTTGACTTAGGCAATGCCATATCGGGAAATACAGTACCAATTGGATCTGGTGGTCAAATGCGGTCTGTGAAGCCGGATAGCATGCCTTTTGGCCCAATTCCAGAACATATCAAAGAAGAAGCTAAAGAAATTAATGAGTTAGTACCTCCATTTATTAAAGCCCATGAGTTATTTGTTAGGTGTGCTAATCGAAAACTGGGCAATGGAAATTCCTAGAGAGGGTGAGGGTCAAGTCTTGCTTTTGCCTTAAGCGCACAAAGCAAGACCTGACCCCGCGTCGCATGCCTGCGCATTATTAAGCTCTTAGGCCAAATTTAAAATATTAGAGAATTATCTGTTTATGGACGCACTTCCTACAACGCTACTGATTGAGAGGCCACTTATATATGCTTCGATCTACGAGCTTTCAACGATAGTTTTCGGAAGCGAAGGCTTAGCTAATCTCTCTACTGGTGATGATAAAGACGAATTTGATAAGTTGCGTATACGACACGAAGTTGGACAAGCAAGCAAGTTACTTATAGAAATAGCTGTAGTTCTTAGAAATTTCATTGATAGTGGTTCATGGCCAATGGATCCGATTCATAAAATTCGAGTTGAGCGTAGGCCAGAGACAAATGTTGGAGTCGTCAGAGAAGAAAATAAGAAAGAAAAAACGTTAAGTTTTAGGCAAGTTTGTAACAAGATAATACATGCTGAGAATATTTCCTTCGGAATGAAGGAGATTTCTGGAAAAATGAATTGCTTGGATGGCTCAGTTGAGCTGCATGGTAGACGAAACAAGGATACATGGGTTGCTGATATACAAGTAGCTGATTTCATTAGGATGGCCGTTCGTCAGCTTTAGCAAGCGATGTTATTTAACGCGGCAGGGCTAAAGCGGCTGTAATCTGACCTCCGGCAGTGAGCCTGGCGTTAAATATCAAGGAGTACTAAATGGAATTTTATGCAAAACTGATAGTGCTCCTTGGGTTATTCCTAATTTGTGCGATTAGTTACAAAAAATGGAAATCTTCTGATTCAATATGGCCAACTCTAAGGAGGCATGGTGGCACCCATGATACCTTGGGCAGCTACCGCCTACTTGCAATGGGTATGTTTGGTATTACTTTCTACAATTTTTCTTCCATGTTGATATGTTGGGTTTTCTATATACCCAATATCATTCCAATCGATCTGGCCGTCGATCTTATCGTAGGAATAATCCTATACTTGATAGCTAAGAGTGCCATTAACAAGCATATTGATCGAGGGTACGAGCCCGATGTCATCCAAAAACATATTGGGGGTGTTTACCTTTCCTTTATTGGTATCGATTTTTGGATTAAAAATTATGCACCAGACTTACTAGTGAAAGTTATCAAGTGGCTGGTATAAATTCTTAATAAATAAATCAATGTTGCCCCTACGAGGCTGGACCTGCGCACTGAGTGCTCTGGCCCATTATTGAGGCGATATACGCACAATCTAAATCCGGTTAATCCGAGGATATTATGTTAGAAGATGGGTTTTTTGAAATTAGACTAGATTATAAAGCCTCAACTGGTAGTGCCGATCGTGTCTTTTTAGTTATGGCTGAATACGTTAGTGCCTTTGAAGAGTTAGTTCATGTTGTTGGTCACAGTATTGACCCCGAAGCAGATTTTTCCTATCAACTCTCGTCAGTGGAGCAAGGCTCTATAAAGGGTATTTTAAATTGTGTTTCTGCCGTAAAGTCTTTCAGTACTGCTTTATCTAAAATTCCAGAAAATATAGCAAATTCAATGGTTGATCTTGATGAAATAGATTCCGAAAAAGATATTGAAACTTTAGCCATACAACTAGAGGAAAAAGTAAAAAATTCTATTGATATTGAATTTCCAAACGAATTAAATATTAACAGGTTAAGTTTGGCTGAAGGTGTAAAAAAATTGGTTAATGCTTCAGATCGGTTAGTTGACGGTGAAACGATTGATCTTAAATCAAGTAGGGGTAATGTTGTATACTTAAATACTAAAGTTAGATTTGATAAAGAGCCAAGCTCTTTGTTTATTGAAATACATAAAGAAGTAAAAACGACCGAGACTTTACTTATTAAAAAACCTGCTTTCTTTGGCGATGCTATGTGGGATTTTAGAAGTATAGAAAGGAATAAATCATTTTCAGCTCCCGTTACTGATGAACAATGGTTAAAACGCTTTCAAAATAGAGAATTAGCCCATATAGATCCTGGAGACGCAATTATTGCCCTCGTATCTTATGATGCACATAAAGCAAAAGGTTCTAAGTTATTTACTTTTTCAAACCATAAAATTCTACACGTAGAACGGCCAATTAAAAGCGATGAGTTACAAGCTGTGCTCAATTTAGAGGACGACAGTGAATAAGTCTAACCCACAAGGTGGGAGTCTGTTGTTAATGGCCTCGTATTTATTTATATTGCTGCCATTTGTTATTCTTGTCATTGTAAAATTTGCACAAGATCAATCTAGTGAACTTTTGTTGATTTCCGACTGGTCAATAGCTTCAAGTATTATTTATGGTCAACTTATTGTTAAATTAACAACGGCACTTGCGGCTACTAGTAAACCTAAAAAGATGCCTGGCATTACCTTTAATATTACATTATTAGTATGCCTCGGCTTAGCAATTAATATTGTTGTGTATGTTTTAATGTTGATAATGCCTAGTAAAAGTATTGGCATCATGCAGTTAATTTTATTTTCTGTAGCTTCAGTGTTTCATTTTGTTTATGGCTCTGTTGTGTATCATATTAATAAGGATGAATAAGTTTGTATAACAAGCTGTTCAACGAGGGAGAGGCTTAGGTCTTGCCTTTTGCCTTAAGTGCACAAAACAAAACCTGGCCCCCGCGCATTCTGGCGTTAGCTGCTCCATGAGCCTCAGAGTAAATATGAAATTCGAAGTTAAAAATATTGTTATTGCTATTGTTCTATTTGTGACCGGGGCGCTTTCTGGTAATGCATTAAATTTCCCGATCACAGAAATCTACTCAATAAGTAATTTTCTTTCACTACTGGGAATTCTCGTAACGGTTGCTATAGGTATTAGAGCCCTCCATACATGGAAACATCAATTTCAGCATACCGAATGCTATAAAGCAGCAATCCAGTTAGAACTTACAGCAACAGAGTATCTGCAAAGTTTCCATGTTTATCGTTATGCTTATCTTGTAGCTGCTAAAAAGGGCACCAAGCTTGAGAAAATGCACACATTAGCCGAGTTTGAGGTGCAAAAATCCTCGTATTTAAAGTACGTTCGGGCTTGGAGTCTCTTACAACCTTTTACAACACAAAAAATATTTTCAGCAGCCACATGTAATCCTGAAAAATTACAGAGGGAACTGATTGCGCTGCTAAGACCAATTCATAACGTCGTCAAAAGCTGCTATGATCCTGCTAAAGATCCGTTTGATGAATCAATACGTTTAATAAGAGACAAAACAATCATTGAAGTTCGCAGCTTCAGAAATGCAGCTAACAAGTAAATCCAGGTGACGCTTACGGCGCACCTGATTTAGGCATTAAATGTTAATCATTCTATTGATGGATTTCTAGATTTTATATCTATCCCAATAAATCCACAGCACTTTTTTGGCTGGATTGCTTTGTATTAAAATATTTCATGGTGGTGGCTAAGTCTGAATGGTCGGCCAGGTGTTGTACTTGTACAGGTGGCACGCCTTCATTTAAAAGCCAGGTAATGTATGTCGCCCTAATGCCCCAGTGAAATGGCTTCACACTTTTTGAAAGGCCCAATTCATTGCAGGCTGCGCGCATGGGCTTTGATAAGTTTGCACTGGTTGAATGCCAGGGCTTACCGTTGCCCTTGTCTAAAAAATAACGCTCGCTCTCATCTCTGTTGGCCAGATCTTCTTTTAAAAAATTCATTAGGGTTTTATTAATAGGCTTATTTGGCCACTTCATCCCCTTGGGTTTCCAGCCTAGTTCCTTGTTTTCTTTTATGTGAACAAAGCCTTTTTCTAAATTTATATTTTCAAGTTTCAGTGCCCAGATGTGCCCAACTCTAACCAGTGTATGGCGAGCCAGCATAAACGCTCTGAATAAATTCTTATTTTGGCGGGTAATGCGTGGATCTGTTTTCTCGTTAAATTTTTCTTCAAGGTACTTGGCCAATGAATCCACTTCATCCTGGGTGAAGGTTTCCATTTCTTTTTGTGGCACTTTAGATTTTTTAAGGTGAAACTGCTTGTCTAAATATTCATTGTCATATGCCCAGTTTAAAAAGTTTTGCAATTGGCGCATGTGTTGGTTTTGTGTGGCGGGACCAATGAGCTCTTTGGTTCGACTGTTTTTTTGTTGGGTCAGGAAAGTAAAGAATTTGATATTGTAGTCACGGTCAAAATCATTGAGGCGGTGATTGCCGTTGCATTTCTGGTACAGCTTGGTGGTAAGTGTATAAGTTTTTAGGGTTTTGGGGCTCAGGGTAGATTCAACTTCCCTTAACCATATCTCGCAGGCTTCTTTAAAGTGTGAGGCCTTCTTTTCTTTTTTCTTGGCTTTTACTTGAACGCGTTCGTCTAAAAACTGTTCTCTTAGCTCGCGCTCTTTTTTGTAATACAGCTCGATTAAATAACGATCACGCTCCACTTCGGGCATGGTGGTTAAATCTGCTTTAGTACATAGAGTGACACGTTTGCCTGAGTGGCCAGCTATATGGCCCCTATCAAAATCAACTGGATAAATTCCAATGATTGAATTGCCTCGTTCCATGAATTGCTTACGTGCCATAATTACTCCTTGTAACTACGATTGGCCACCGTGCCAGATAACTCGTCCAATAATGCTTAATTTATCCAATTGTTCTTTGGATAGAGATTGGTCTGTATCAGGCTTGTCGCTATTAGTTATAAATTTTGCACTTCCATCCAAATTGATCAGAAGCTCGCCAATCAACTTTTCATTGTTGTTCTCAAGTACGAATACACCACTTCCTTTAACTTGCTTGGTATCAATCAATACCATGTAACCGCGTTTTATTTCTGTTAGTGATACGTGGCTGTCAATCTCCCAAACTCTGCACTGTTCGGCTGTAACATTTTGTTTTTCTAAAAATTCTGGGCCAAAAGAAAGGTCGAGTTTTTGCGCACTATCTAATTCTGTGACTTTCTTGAATGCATTGGTGTGCTCCCATAACTCATCACTCACCATCATTGGCCCTTCACCCAGAGCAATCCATTTCAATTCAAAGCCTGTTGCCTGAGCTATGTCGGCCGCATTTTCTAAAGTTGTGGATGTCTGTTGATTTGAAAGGCGGCTGACTTGTGCTCGGCTAAGGCTTGTCTGCTTCTCAACAAACGAAGGCCCCTTAGTTTTAATTGCGTAAGCCAATCTTCCACTGACACTTTCAAGATTAAGGTCATCAATGTTGCTGGTTCTGGACATAGTCTCCCCTGTAATAACCTAATATTAGTTGACAGGCTCATATGTGTAACTATATTATGCCTCATATAAGTTACATAGATGTAGCTCATATGTGGTTATGCGTGCCATGCATCAGAAAGTATGCCGTGTAGCCCCATATTTAACAACTTATTATGGAAGGATAAGCATCATGAATGACGCAATAAGCTCAAATACGATACAAGGAAGCACAGAACCGCTCTATTTGATTAACTTAGCGCTCACCGAGCGTGTGGTTTATCTAGCCCGTAAGGCTGTATGTATGAAGATAGATTTCTCCGAGTCGGCCATTAAGCGTTGGGTGAAGGAGGATAACTTCCCCAAGCCGGTGATGATCATGGACAAACCCCGCTGGATCGAATCAGAAGTCGATTCATGGATCGAAAGACAAAACCCATCCCGTCTGGTCGCTGTTGAAATGGCCAATCAAGTTGCCAAAGATGCGGCAGCCATTATCAAAAACCTTTAATCCCTAAGTGCCCCATTCGGGGCGGCTTGTGATTAACAGCTCCCACTAATCCGAAGTTAGACCTTTAGAAAAAATCACCATAAGCATGGAGGCATCCCCGTATGCGAAATATACCCACTTTTGAACAACCGCTGGAGATCAGAATTGCCCTGCACATGGCCGGCAAGGTTTTACGTTTGGAAAATGCCAGGCGTTTCACCGAAAAGCTTAGTGCCGCTAAGGATATGAAAACCTATATCTCCTCTTTTAAAAATGCTCGTCACGATTACAGCTTCAGTGAAGATTTCGTGACGTATACCAATGAACTCATGGCTGAAATTAAGCCTGTCTTAGCGAGGGCTGCGTAATGTTGAAGCTCGATACCAATCAAGAAAACATTGATGGCCAAATGGCTACCACTACCCAGGGCGTGATTGAACGCTATATGGAGTCCGCTCAGGATTTCCGTAGTAAGGGAAACCACCACCTATGTTTTGTATACGAGGCTCAGGCCGAAGGGGCATACCGCTTGTGGATTGAAATGACCAGTCCCACCGCTTACGGCAAGTATGGTACGCAACTGCTTGCAGCCCTGGGGCGATAGTCATGCTGCCAACGAGTTTTATTAACAGGGAGATAGACCGCTTTGTTAAACCCAAGCTTGCCAATATGGGAGTGTTGGGTGATGCGTTGTTTTATGACTGGCAAAAAACCGTAGCGGCACAGAAAAACAAAACGGTTCACGATGCCAACCAGCGTTTACGGCAAATGAAACAGCGTTTGAAGTGGGGTGGTTATAACTTAGCCAACATGGATAACGAATCTGTGTGTGATTACTGCGAGACACGAGCTAAAAACTCGTTGAAGTTTTTGCCTAAGTTTCCCGAATCTTTACCAGTAGCTGAAATTCAATACCACATAGAAAGCGTAGGGCGTTTTGATGAACACAACCTGGTGCTAGACCTGCCTGATAACGATGAAGACAAGTTATCCATATTGCGCGGTTTTTATGCCCGTATCTGTGACCCTATCTGGTGGCGCCGTAAATTAAAGCGTGCACAGAAACAGGCGGTGGAAGGGGTAGCCCGTGACATTGGCCTGGTACAAAAAAATAAAGGGGGTTATTGCTCAAATATTTCTTTGTTTAACCAGCGTAAACAAACCCAACGTAATGCCAAGTTGCTTGATTCCATGGTGGCTGAAAACCAGTTTGAGCAATCGTTTTACCTATCTGAACTACAAGACAAATCTATTTCAAACCCTGAAGTGCGACGGGCTGAGCTCATGACTCGTATTCGCGGCTTTGAAATCCTTGCTGAAAAACAAAACTATGTGGCGGCCTTCTGGACCATTACTTGTCCGTCAAAATATCACGCTTTTTATTCTTCTGGTGGACTCAATGAAAAATACCAAGGCTCTAGTGTGCTGGATGCACAAAAATACCTGGTGCATTTGTGGGCTGGCTTTCGTGCTTGGCTTGGGCGTAATGGAATTGATGGCTTCGGCTTCCGCGTTTCTGAACCTCACCATGACGGCTGCCCTCATTGGCATATTCTATATTTTGGAAATAAAGCCGAGCTTGAGCGCGCAACCCAAGAGCTTGAAGAGCGTTGCTTACGAGTTGATGGCGAAGAATCCGGCGCGAAAAAGAACCGCTTTAAAGTGGAATGGATTAAACAAGGAGAAGACGAGCACGGGCGCAAGTTATCGGCGGCGGCCTACATTGCCAAATACATTGCCAAGTCTATTGATGGTTACCAGGTAGGCAAAGACAAGGAAACCGATCAAGACACCAAGCA
>MAAA01014044.1_pt1 | contig 30243 bp, 13 predicted proteins | sample 1115971 | NCBI WGS metagenome assembly MAAA01 (sample SAMN04961123, study PRJNA320927) | seawater metagenome | isolation source: sample BD02T6 sea water enriched with oil for 6 days | place: USA:Gulf of Mexico | collected 2013-07-27 | reverse complement strand
CCAAATTCATCATCACTTTCTTTTGTGGCTCGTAAAGAATAGTCCCGGGATTTAGTGATAGTACGTAATACATGCTGAAGGTTAATAAGCGGCTGAGTAATGTAGCGTTGTACCCGCACAGCAAACAAATATGCAATCACGCCTGCACTTAAAAAAATCAAGGTGCCAATCAATAATAACTGGCGCATTCTTAAGGCCAGCTCATCCATAGACGCAGCAATATAAATCCAGCCTAACTGCTTTCCGGAAAACCGAATGGGGTTTACTAATATTGAAATATCCCCTTGCAAGAGCGTAAAAATTTCATTTCCAGAATAGGGTAAAGGTGGACAGCTATTTCCTTTGGTCGTATCGCGTGTTTTGCTATGGCGATTAAAGGTGGCAAATACAGCCTGCTTATCATCATAAATACAGGCAAGAATAATATTTTTTTTAACAGACAGGGATTCAAGGTTAGCGGTGGCTGCTCTATCATCTCTGAATAATAAGGCGGCCGAAGTACGCTTTGCAATTACGTCGCTTAATACAGTTAACTCTTGAATCATGCCTTTTTTAAAACTTTGACGGTCATACAAGGCAAACAGAATAAAAGCGGTTACAAGCGACAATACAATAGAGGATATAACAATCACTAATATCTTATTTCGAACATTTAAATTCCTTATAAAGCGTTCGAAATAGTGCATTTACTCACTCAATCTTTTAATGTTTCTGGCTAGGCTAAGTAAATCACTGCTAATAAATAAACCACGGCGTTTAGCATTATCTAAATCAATATCAAAACTGATCTTTTGGGATTGATCAATAATATTCACTATGCCACCAGACTCAATGAAACCCTTTTGCTCTGAAACCGACAAAATATAGATGTATTTTTTTGAGCGGGATAGCTTTTTCATAACCTGTTTTTGATCATCCCCCACAAACAATATGTGGCAACGGCCCTTTATTTTTTTTTCATTACTGGTGATCACAACCTTTAATTCGCGATCCCCTATTAAGGTGCCCGACATGGGTTCAAGGTATCCTGCAAAAGGTACGTCCCCAAGTAAACAAACCTGTAACGGGCTATTAGAACGTTTAAAAGCTTTTCTTGGCCACTCTACAAAATTAGCAAAATTATAGACAAACATGGCCCTTACTTGCTTTTCACCCTCAGATTCGGCCCAGCTAGAGGCTGAGCAAAGCAGTGTGAGTACTATAAAAAGCCTAATACAGTTATTTTTCATTATCGTGTTTTTGGCATACTGCCACCCATTAAAAAGCGTCCTAAAAAGCGTTCAATTTCATCCTTAACCTGACAGCGCTTATCTTCATTTTCGGCTTGACGGCAACCACTAAACATCTCGTTTAGGGCTACATTAACATTAGGTGAAGACTCTGCCGCCACCGTTTCATTTTGTATATCTTCGGCTACTCCCTGGTCATCACTGCCCACTGCCCCATTTATAGCGTCTTCTAGGGCCTGATCGGTTTCATTATCAACCACCAAACTTGGGTCAGTAGCTGAATGGGTATAACCCATTATTGTCACAGTACGACCGATGCTTGCTTGTATCGTGGCGGCTGGGCTGTATTCAGTATAGGTCAGGTTTTGCACGGGGTCAGTTGCTGTGTTTCTGGCTAAGATTACTGCCGAGCTTTCAAGGTTTATAGAGCCTGCAGCGGCTATATTTGAGGTGCCAGCGCCAATATCCAGCACTACATCACCCCCTATGGTATTAATTGTGGTGGCCGCGCCCCCAATAAGCAGTTGATTATTTACATGTGCGGCCCCTTCTTGGCGAAACATGATCTGTGCATTGGTAACCGGCATAAGGGAATTTACAGCTGATTCAATGCTGCCATTGGCACTAATATTGGTCACGGACAAGGCACCCACACTGGCATTGCCCTCGTAGCCAAAATAAAGCCAGCCACCCACCACTCCATCATTGGCGGCATCTAGCGCTGTAACCTGCCCATTAACCGTTAAGGCGCCTTTAGCGTCTATCCAGCTATAGCCATCCGCCACATACAGGCTGCTGCCATCGCCATTTAAATCACTAATGTTTAAGTCACCACCACTGGTTAAACGAATATTACTGTGCAAGCCACTAACTCTTATATCCAGCTGTGAGGCATTGCTATTAATACGATAATTAGCATCACTCTGAGCCGAATCAAATATAAGGTATGAGCTATTTAGTCCCAAGAATTGGTCACCATCATCAATTGATGACCCTTGTAGCGTCAAACCACCCTGCGTTTGAAACATGGCATTAGGCATTAATATATGGCCACTACTAATAACCGTTATATCACCCGCGCCATTCAATAAATTACCATCTAAATTTAAGTCTTGATTCAGACTGATATAAGAAAACGCATCAAAGGTTAAACTTGCTCCCGACACAACTGTGCCATCTATTTGAGAAGCATTGGTCCTAATTATTACGTCTTGCTGCCCTGTTAGATCTACAATTAAATTAAAATTGGCATCGTTTGAATCTGTAATGGTGACAATGTTATCAGCATCAGGGTCATCCACATCGCTGGCGATTATCCATAACTGATCATCTACATCGTTTAAATTGTCGTTCGGTACAATTAAAGCGCCCTGAATATTGAGTTTAAAATTTTTGCCTTTTAAACGCTCGCCGTCGTTGTCAATATCCGCTATGGCTAAATCTTTATTGTTATTGATTTCAAAAAAATGTGAACCTGTGCCATCATTGATATCAATAGTATCAACACTTAAATCTAAAATTATAGGTCCGCTATTAAGCAAAAAACTAGGGCCGGAACTGATAAAACCATCAGCAGTAATGTTTACACGTTCATCTACTTCATCTTTTAAGCCGCCGGTGCCACCCCACAAAATAAAATTACCCGCTACCGAATAACCAGCATCCGGCAATATCACAAATCCAGGAGACGATGAGCCCACGGTTAAATCAATTTTATCTATTGTACTGGTATTATTATCGGTGACACCGCCAGAAAGTAATAAGTCACCTGATGAAATAAAACTTAATAGCCCGCCATTAGCACCATCCACCTGCACATCTCGAAGTTCTATGTCGCCATTTGCCACTACTGACCAACTACCCTGGCCCATGTTAATATCATATGTGCCACCGCTAACGTCCAATGCACCATTAACACCGGCCAAACCAACATCGCCACCGCTTGTTAGTATGACTCCTGCGCTTGAATTAATATCAAACGTAGTATTTCCGTTATCTAAAATATCGCCATCGGCCTGGATGACGGCACCACTGGATCCGGTAAATATACCAGTTAAGTTTAAGTTACCTGCCGAGTTAATCGATACAGAGCCAGTATTGCCGCTTCGTATAGTTGCGCCATCATTTATGGTGATGTCGCCCGTGGAACTGGTGGTTACAAAACTGAAATAAGCACTATCATTAACGCCTAAGTCACTGTCTTGGAGTTGACCCGAAACAATAATGTCTGCTCCATTTTGGCCGCGAGCCCCCAATATAAATCCATTGCCATTGTTATAATCTATATTACGAATATTAAGGGTGCTATCCGCTTCGTCTACATTAAACCAAGCATTTTGATCGTCGCTTGTAACTAAAACATCAATAATAGAATCGTGAATCTCGATGGCACTGGCAAAGGACGTACCACCTATATGAGTGCCAGCGCTAAGAGTGACTAATCCACCGGAAGATGAAATGTCACTGCCAAGGTTGTTGTTATCATAAATTTGGTCGGCCGCCGTAATGTTTATCTCCCCCCCCATGGACAGTGTTTGCGATAAACCCACATTGCCAGCCGATTCATAATCAATACTGCCGCCATAACTATTAACGGATACCCCGCTATTCATAATAATGTTGTCGCCATTGGTATGTGTTTTAAGAAATATATTGGCGCTGTCCAGGCTTGCCAAATCGGAGTCACTTACCGCCCCCGCAACATTAATGTCTCCATTATAGGCATTAACATTTAAACTAAACCCCATAGCACCATTAATATCCAACTCATCTAACGTCACACTGCTTGCACCAAAAAGACTATCAATATTCCAAGTTGCATTATTGGCCAATATACTGCCAGCAATAACGGTGTTGTAAACGTCTATGCCATTGCCACCAGTAACACCTACGTTACCTGCTATGTTTAATGTGGCAAGGCCACCATTGGTTTCTATATCTGGATTAGTTGAGCCATTATCATAAACATCCAGCGCGTTAATAAATAAATCGCCACCATCTGTTTTGGTGTACGCCAAACCCACTGAGCCTTGCGATAAAAGGTGGATGTCACCGCCATAGCTTCTTAATAATGAGCCATCACTTATAACAATATTTCCGTTAATATTTGTTGTTTCAAAAACAATATTGGCCAAATCTGTACTGCCCACAGAATCCATATCGGTAATACTGCCATTTATAATAATGTCACCACCATTTGTGGCTACCGCATTAAGGTTGAATATATTATTACTGTCATAGTCTATTGTGTTGAATGTTAAATCCGTGGATGAAGCCGTATTTTCAAAGTACATGCTTTGATTAGTACCCGTTAAATTTATTTTTAAAGTTGAGTTAAATACTTCGATTGGGCTGGTTAATCCTGTGCCACTACCTCCTATGTTTCCGCCACTGTTAATAGTAATAATGCCACCTCCAGAGGTTAAATCATCACCAGAATGAAGATCATAAATATTCCCCTGTACCGACACACCAATAGACCCGCCTGCAGAATCGGTATAACCGATGCCAATATCTCCAAGACTATCTAATGTGATAGAGCCACCATGACTGTATATGCCTGAGGTTTCGCTCATAACGATATCGTCTCCAGCCAAGTCGGTTTGCAAGGTAATTGTGGCTGTTTCAGTTGAAGTTACAGTATCAGAATCGTTAATAATGCCATTCACATTAATGTCACCACCACTGATTGTGGTTAGCAAATTAAAGCCAGTGGCATTGTTATAATCTATATTTCCTAATTCTATATACGCAGAACCCGCATAGGATCTAAAATCCCATGTTACATTTTCAGCAGCCACCACCCCTGATAAAACAGAGTCGCGCACTTCAATCGAACCATTTGCAATCACACCAATATTCCCGGCCACATTAAATGTGACCAAACCTCCACTGGTTTCTATATCGGGGCCCGTATGGCCATTATCATAAACGTCTTTTTGTGCACTAATATTTAATGCGCCACCTGAAGTTTTAGTGCGTACTAGACCTAACCAGCCCATTGAACTATAGGTAATATCACCACCGTGACTGTGAACGGTGGCGCCATCATTTAATATGATGTCGCTATCGGTATGAGTGGTTTCAATATTAATTGTACCGATATCACTTGAGGCCGTATTATTGTCTTTAATGCCGCCGGTAATATAAATATCGCCACCACTATCAGCACGTAAATTAAAATTAAAGGTACCGGTACCGTCGTAATCCAAATCGTTAACTGTGAGGTCAGAGACATTACTTGAGTTCGAAATATAAATATTTTGATTTGTACCAGCAGGTTCAATATCTACGATGGAGTCCACAATCTCAATGGCACTTAAAAAACTTGTACCACCTATATTGCCCCGAGCATTTAGTGTTATTAGTCCACCCCCGGAATTTAAATCGGAGTTCACTGTATTGCCATCGTGAATATTGTTCGCCGTTACACTGATACCCGCGCCATAAGAGCGAACTTCTGCCAGAGTTATATCGCCTAACGCAAAAATAGCAATGCCGTCGCCACGACTATGGGTTTGTGAGCCTGAATTAAATACAATATCGCCATTGACTGATGTGGTGTTAAAGTAAAATGAGGCACTGTCTGCAGAACCAAGATTACTGTCATCTAAAATGCCATTGACTAAGATGTCTCCGCCATTACCATTGCGTATATTAAAACTAAGCCCATCACCACCGTCATAATCTAAATTGGCAATAGTGATATCTTGAGTGGACAAACCACCATCGATGTAAATATTTCTATTTGCACTGTTTACCGTAAAATCTAAAACTGAATTGTTTATTTCTAGTGCGGAAGCCCAGCTAGAGCCGCCTATATTTCCACTTACATTAAAATTAACCTGACCTCCGCCGGCATCAATGTCATATCCAAAACCCCCATCCCCCGCATCCTGCAACTCGCCTCCGGCAATCAGAAATAAGTCACCACCACCAGTATTAATGTTGCTTATGGAAATATTACCACCTGCCGACATGGACATAGTTCCACCACCGCTGTTCATCACCACCCCGTCCGCCACCGAAATACCACCGCCCGCTTGCAGTACTATATTGGTGGTATCAACACTGGCGGTATTTTGATCCAACACATGACCATTTATTAAAATGCTGCCATCCGCTTCCAAGCGAAGAATATTGCCATGGGTGCCATCTAAGTTAAGACTGGTTTGCAGAGTTATATCGCCACTTTCAACACCGCCACCGCCTGATGTACGGATAGTCACGTCACCGCTTTGCAAATTTGATTCTAAATTGGCTATTTGAATATTGGCGCCGGTATTGTTGGGGCTGTACATAGTGGGTCCCGGCACGATCGTGACGTTGTTAGTTGCACTGGTATTAATAAGAATATCGTAAGGGTCAATTAAAAAAGTGCCGTTTTCACCATTAGTGGCCAGCGTATTTACCGAGCCATTGGCCTCAACCCATTGCCAGCCCGAAACATCCACATAACCGCCATTGCCAAAATTAAATCCTGCTTGCGCATCAATATTTGCGCCCTCACTAAACAGTGCAAAGTTAGGTGAAAAGACTTTTACAAGGCCGCCATTTCCACCCAAATTAGCATTAACATTAATACTGCTTTTTTGGGTTAAAACAACCGCATCCATGGCAAGTAACTGCACATCACCGCCATTACCAAATCCTTTTGCCTGTGCGTTAATGCTGCCCATATTAGCAATGCGTTCACCTTCAATTAAAATGTGGGATCCATGAGCATTATCATCTAAAGAAAGTGAGTTAATGACTCCGCTGTTCTCAATGTCACCTTCATTTACCCCTATATAAATATCCCCGCCCTCTTGCCATACCGACTGTGCGTTTATTTGTCCGTTATTTTGTACTACTAGTTCATGGATTTGGTTGCGTACCGTTGCATGTATATTTACATCGCCACCCACGGCCGTGATCTGCCCCATGTTTTTTACTACACCATCAAGTGCTGATTGCTTTACTTCTATGGCGATCACGTCGTTATTAAAACGCACCAGTGCTGCGTCTGCTAAGTGCAAATTGACATCTCCAGCAAGATTGTTAATGCTGCCGTCGTTGTAGATGTTATTGCCAAGTAATTCTAAGTAGCCCTGGCCTACACGAATAACGCCATGATTAACGATACCTGCGCCTGAATTCACATTGATTAATTTAAGTTGATGTTCATATATTAATAGCGGGGAAAGAGTTGAGGCCATCAGTGAGCCCGCCTCTAATGTACTGCCCTCATGGATAATTAAACCGCCGGGGGCTAGAATTACCATTTGGCCATTGGCACTTACCCTACCTGCAAGCTCAGTGGGATCTGCACTCAACACATGGTTAACAACGATTGACTGACCACTAGGCTGCACAAAATTAACCGTTTCATTGGCGGCAACATTAAAACTATCAAAATTTAATTGTAAGAAATCAGTTGCTTGATGTATTTGTAGTTGAAACTTCGTTTCAGAAAGGCTTGCGCTGCCTTGCACAACATTGGCACCCTGGGGTAACGCCCACACTTGAAAGGAAAGTGCAGCGCTTATAATTGTGAGCCGGAACCGTGTCATCGTATGTCTCATAATTAATACAACTGACTGTTAACAGAAAACAAAATTAATCCTTGAGTGGGGCGCTCAAGACTGCCAATCTTACCGGTTAAGGAGCTTGCGTAAGTCACATCAAAATTTACCTTCGTGCCGTAATTAAATTTTAAACCCACCCCAAACCCTGATAACTCAGCCCCCACTTCATTGCCCAAAGCCTTACGAATACCATACGCATGATCATAAAAGGCATAGGGCTCCAACACACCTAATTTAGAGGCGTACACGCCCTTCATGTGCAACTGTAAAACGGCGGCCTCATCGGCACTAAAGGTGCCTGGCTCAAATGCGCGCACGCCCGTGTTTCCCGATAAGGTTTTTTTATCTGCAGAAGGCAGCACTTGAGGGCTATATTGCAACGATAGTTTTGTGATGAAGCTAGTATTAAGACTAGGAAAGTTTACAGCTATACTTCGGCCAGATTGAAAATAAGCTGAAAACTTAAAAAATACAGGGTCACTTAATTCGTCATTATCTTGGGTAAGTGCGATAACTGAATACTGTAAATTTTTAGTCAGGTAATCACCGTGACTTAGGGCATATTGAGTGTCGGCATCTTGATAACTTAAGATTATAGCGGCTTCACTTTGAGAGAAATTAAATGCGCTCTCTAACGATTTAAGCTCGCTACGACGATACTCAAAACCAAACACTTGGCTTGAAGACTTTGAAAAAGTGCGAGTTAGTTTCTGCCTTAACTGAGCCATCAAGGTAGTATATTCACCGGTTAACCTTAAAAAATCTAAACCCGATCCCAGTTGATATTGATTACGAGTAATGCTGTAAGTGTACGTATCACGACTGCCGCTGTAGGTTTCATAGGACAGGCTTCCAGCCAAATTGTTTTCATTTTCAAGTGACTGACTTACATCCACATGTAAACTATCATCCCAGCCCAATGGATTTTTAATATCACCCGCTATCCACCATTTATCGGTCCCAGTACTGGGTGATCCATGGTTATTTAAACCCATTAAAATACCGTTGGATTGTGTTTGTTTTACATTTAAGTTAAGACGAGTGTCACCACGGTTTTTACCACGAGAAAAATAGGCAAACACCTCACGATTTGGATTGTCATTAAGAAGCAGGATGGGTTCCTCTAAATTTGGTTTGTAGACCGGTTTACCAATCATTTTTTCAAACTCATTCACCATTATCTTTCGTTGATCTGAGCTTACGTTACGAATTTGCACATCCGATAATTTATCTTCACGTACTTGAATAATTACAACGCCACGGCTTATTTTTTGCCTAGGCACAGTGGCGGCAACAAAACTAAAACCCAAGTCCTGATAATATCTAGATAATCTAAATGCCAAGTCTTGAATCTGTTCAAGTGTCAGGCGACGCTGAGGAAACTCCTCTACACGCCAACCGTTAACTCTATCCTCAAGTAAGGCTGTGCTAATGCCTTGTTCATCATGACTATGAACACCCCTTAACTTTATGCGATCTACATTAAAGTCGTTTAAAGGGGTTTTCTGTGCCAATGCACAGCTAGATGAAATGAGGCTAAGCCAACACAAATAAGCCATTATTTTTTGCAACATACCTGCACCAAATAGATGGAAAGCCTAAGAAATAAGCATAGCTCTTACACCATTAATATTTATGGTTAGGGCTTAGTGCTCTCAAAATAAAAAATATTATAACGTTATAATATTAATGCACTCTCAGTTAGCCGAGAGTGAAAAATACCCAGTTAAACGTTAGTGAAAAGATCAGGAATGATATCCACATTGCCACTGTAAGGAACTGAAGTGCCGCCGGCACGTGCCACTGTTGACCAAACACGCTGCATATCAACAGCCTTACCCATAGCCCAATGAGAGCGCTCACCTATGTCGTACAAATCCATGAAACGACCTTGGTTGTTGTTGTTTTTTAGCAATCCAGAGCCACCACCTATAAGTGTTACCGGTACATCTTGCATGTGCTCGGGGGCACCGTCGGCCATTTCACTGGTAAGCACTACAATTGTATGTTGTAGAAGACTATCTCCAGGCACGTCAGGATCTGGTAAGGCATCAAGGCTGTCTAATAAATTACGGACTTTATCCATGTACCAAAAGCGGCTGTTTTTCCATTCATCAACACTGCCATAACGGTGTGCACAGTCATGAGGGTTACGAGTAGCCGATACCGATTTAATGACAACTTGGTCAGCGGAGCGACCAATTTGTAAGGTAGCCACGCGGCTTATACCGCAACTTAAAGCACCAGCAACCACTTCGCTGTGTGAATCGGTAATGGCATCTCGGTAGTCAGCAGAGGAAACATTTAAGCCCCCAGTCGGCTCGTGAGAATCAGGGCTACAGCCACTGTAATCTGGGCCGTTACTTGCGGTGCTGCGTAAATCACCCGCTAACGATTCAACCGCATCAAGGTGATCATCTAGTTTTGCTTTTTCGCCGCCAGACAAGTTGGCACGGATCTCATTGATTTGATCCAGTACTGGCTCAAACAAATGATCTTTACTCTGAGCGGTTGGCGCACTTGAAGACGCGGTGTCACTGACGCCATTAAAGACCTGATCAAACAATACATATGGGCTAGCTTCAGGACTAATACGATTAGCGTTTTGATACGACACTGTCCATGCCGCGCCTATTTCGGCATGTGGTCCGGCGTAAATACGCTTAATAGTAGGGTTCATGCCTGGCATGGCTTCTCCTAAAATCACATCAATAGACGATTGTGAGGCATTAGAATCACGCAATACGGTGGTCCAGCCGTTATGCCCGCCAGTACCCGAGCCCACAATTAGCCCCTTTAGGAATACAGACTGACTGGCGTATTTGCCCAGTTTTTCGGACATAGGGCGCAAACTAAAATTGCTGGTATCTTTTTCAGTGGTGTTTGGGAACCATAAACCGCCTTCAAAGCCGCCATAGGTATCTACCGCAAAACCATCCGGTATTACAGCAAAAATGACTTTAAGCTTTGGATTTTCGGCTGCAAACGCTAAGCGCGACATGCCTGCCATACTTAACGGGGTAGCAGCACTGACAGTGGCTAGTGACTTAAGAAATGATCGACGGTTTGAAGTAATGGTCATAATCACTCACAAGGAATATAAAAGTTGCCCTTATAATAAAGATGCAGTGAATTTAGCCCATATGGGATTAGGCACAGAGATCTAAGACTTAGGTCTTACATGTGCATTGATGGCACGCATCTCATTATTGATGCAGGGTGTTATCTTATTGAAAAAGAAGGGAGTGAGCTCTAAGTTGCAGGCATCTATGACTTATGGTCGATACTGGTAAATTGGCCATGATTTAATATTGGGTTAACGATTGTTCATTTATTTTTTGGGATTTATAAATACCAATAGGTACCCAGCCCAGTTAATGCGGTTGTTATTTACATTTGGAGCAGTAATGCAAATAGCACAATTAGTCTTGTTAAGTAGCTTATTTGCCGCCATCGCGGGGGTATCGGGCTGCCAAACGGGTTATCCCGATACTGAGGTGGCCGCCGATCCCGCAAATTCAAACAATACCGACGTAAATCCCGATACTAATGTTCCGGACGAATCCCCAGTGGATCAACCAGCTGACGCCAGCATAACTGAACCTGATGATTCAAATCCTACTGAGCCTGAAGATTCAAATCCTGCAGAATCCGATGATTCAAGTCCTCTAGATCCTGATGATTCAAATCCCGCAGAACCCGATGATTCAAACCCTACTGAAGCAGATGATTCCACTGCCACTGATCCTGATGATTCAAATAATTCATCGAATGACACTAGTACAGATGATGAGTCACACCTAAACGGTTGGACCCTCATTTGGAGTGATGAATTTGAAGACGGCATTCTTAATGAAGATAAATGGAGCCGTGCCGAAAACGGCCTAGGGGGAGGCAATAATGAATTGCAGTACTACACCCAGCGAACAAAAAACGCCTACATTGAAGATGGCTTTCTAATCATAGAGGCGATAGAGGAAGAGTATTCGAATGCCGATGGCGAACGTGACTACACATCAGCAAGATTAAGTACGCTTAACAAGGGCGACTTTTTATATGGCCGCATAGAAGTAAAAGCAACTTTAGCCGAAGGCCAAGGCTTGTGGTCTGCCATACGTATGTTACCCAGCGAGCCCGTTTACGGTGATGGGGCTGCCAGTGGCGAAATAAATATTATGGATGCCATTAATATAAAAGGCAGTAACGACAACGAAACAATTGCTAGCCTACAATTTGGTAATACCTGGCCCGACAACGTATTTATTAGCAGTGTCTACTCCCCTAAAAAGAGTGTCAGCAAAAAAGAACACACTTATGCTATTGAGTGGGAGCCATTGGAAATTCGCTGGTATGTAGATGATGAATTAACACAAATTCAAACAGATTGGTGGTCTGTGGGCGCGCCATATCCGGCCCCCTTTAATACAAAATTTCACCTAGTACTTAACTTAGCGGTAGGTGGTAATTGGGCTGGCAATCCCAATGAAAAAACAAAATTTTCTCAAAGCATGCAAGTGGATTATGTACGTATCTATCAATCAAATGATATTGCCAAAGTTGAACCAAATACAGAACCCAACATTGAAACGGGCCCAGGTAACATTGAAACCCCAGAAGAGTTTGCCATTTTACAGGCCGAAGAAGCAGACACAATCAATGGTGCTTTTACGATCTCTATAGGTGAACGTGATGTTATTAATTTTTTCACCTGGGGTAATTATTTGCAATTTAATCAAGTGGATTTTTTAGATGGCAGCGACCAATTAGAGTTTGTGGTAGCCCAAGATTACCATTTTGCTTACATAGAGGTTCGCATTGATTCCTTAGATGGCCCCATCATTGCGGATATTCATGTGGGGCATACCGATGGCTGGACCTCGTTTGAACAACAAATTAGTGACTTAAACCAAACGGTCACCGGGGTTCACTCGGTGTTTATTATCTCTAGGCATTTGTTTGGAGCGGGTAATTTTGATTACTTTCAATTTTCTAAGAAACCCTAGTTTCTCCTATACTTTCTGTTTTACAGCAATGCTGCTACGGATGCTTTAGTACTGACGCCACAGCAGCTCTAAAAATGACAGCGCATCAAACTACAAACTAGGCAATTTTCCGCCTATCAATAAACTGCCTAAAAACTTTTTAATCGCCAACTGGGCACCGCAATTACCCTCTTCTTCATTTGAACTCACCGAGCATTGATCAAATGCCGCCGAAAACGCGACATCTACATCCGTGCCCACTTGTTCAGAGGCTGTATCACTCACAATCTCAGTGGGTTTATTGTCTTGCACTTCATTGGCCACCGTTTCTTTAATTACTTCAATTTCGTCCTGGGATAAAGAAATGCCATTGGCTATTAATGAAATTTGGCGATTAAGGTGTGCTTGCACAAGCCCATTATTAACAATGCCTTCGCTGGTGACCGTTCCCGTTTGTTCGTCACTTACTTGGTTGTAACTGGTAAGGGTGACGTCGGTGTTAATTAATACATTACGATTATTAGCATTTACAAAATTGGCTCCATTAAAAGCATCTAATGTGATGTCGCCGCCTACTGCTAACAAAGTAACATCGTCACCGTTACTGTCTCCCAAGGTAATGGTGCGGTTAACATTATCTTGGCCATTTAAATGCGCGTAAATGGACACTTGTGAATCACTTGCATCGGTTAAACCGCCACTCTCATTTTGATCCACATTATTAGTAGACGTAATGGCGACGGGGTTTAACAACCCCACTATTAAATCACCACCCGTCACCGATAATTCAATCATGCCACTGCGTACACCATTTACTGCAGTATCGCTGGCCGATACGTCCGCCTCTATATTTAAGTTTCCGGCCAAGGTATTTAATAAGACATTGCCATTACTTACGCTCACCGCTGAACCATCTGCATCCAAATCCGCAACCGTTAGTCCACTAGACGAATTAACCTGTAAATCACCATCACCCAGCATAGAGATATCCACTATAGTGCCATTAACATTGATGACTAAATCTTGGTTTTCAGAGGCTTTAAGTAATAACTCTTGTGCCGATACAATAAGATTTTGGTCGGTATTTGTTACCTGTGCACCTATTAATGTTAAACGCCCAGATAAGGAGATGGCGCTGGGCAATACAATGGTGCCAGTGTCACTATTAAAGGTAATAGCATTGGCAGCCAACAATGCATTTTCTTGCAAGGTAATGGTGCCACTGGTGGTATTAACCAACATAAGGCCCGCCACATCCACTTGCGACAGGGTTACATCATTCGTCCCGCCACCTAACCGTACTTCACCGCTGGTGGTATTGTTTACGCTTATTGATTGCGCCACCACATCTACATCGGCAGTGAGCCCACCACCACGAATACCACTCACCGCGTTAAGTGTTACTACCCCGTTAATGGCGCTTGCATCATTACCAGAACGCTCCCGAATATCCGTGGCACTGGTAACCGTAATGGCGTTTCCAGTGGCTGTGGATTGCAAGCCCGTAATGATCACGGCATTCCCGGTAACACTAATTTGTCCGTCACCCGCATTTACCACATCCCCTTGGCTTAAAGACATAGTGCCCAATGCATCCAGCGACACATCGCCGCCGCCAGAATCAACAGTTACATTGCCTATGGTGGTGATATCGCCACCGGCATGAAAATCCAAAATCACCACGTCATCTATGCTGGCGCAAAGTGCAGCGCCCTCACAAATATTGGCATTTAAGGTTAAGTCACCCACCGCGTTTAGTGTAAGTGTACTGCCATCCATGCCATTAAGATTTAGGTGAGAATCCAGAGTTAAGTTACCCGAGGTATTTACAGTGATGCCACCCACATTAGACAATTGAGTAATACTTAAATCATTAGATTCATTAATGACAATATCACCACTGGTGGTATTGGTGACACTAAGGCTAACTACGTTTGTCTCTAAAGCGGTAATGCCGGTACTTGCTGTTAAAACAACCCCACCCAGTGTTGCGGTAATGTCTATGCCAGCCCGGTTCAATATATTGCTGGCACTGCTTATTTGCACGGCCGTCGCTGAAGTGCTGTTACTTTGAATGCCGGCAATGCGTACTGAGTTACCCGCTATGAAAATATCGCCATCCGACACTAGGCTGTCGCCAGCATTAAAAGTAACGGCGCCCACTGCATTTACATTTACATTACCAGCGCCACTGTGAATGGCAATATTGACTGCCATTGTAAAATCACCGCCGGTATCAAAATCTAATGTGACGCCATCATCTACTGCCACGCAGGTGTCACCGCCTTCACATACATTTGCGTTAAGCGTTAAATTTCCCACGGCGTTAAACGTTAAGGTACTGCCATCCATGCCGTTTAGATCGAGGTTAGAATCAAGGCTTAAATTTCCAGAGGTATTAACTGTAATGTCACCAGCATTTGATAGCTGAGTGATACTTAAATCATCAACCTCGTTAATGACGATATTACCGCTAATGTTGTTAGTAGCATCTAAACTCGCTACCTGAATTTCTAAATCATCCATACCAGTATCACTGGTTAATTTAATACCTCCATTCACGGCACTAATATCTATATTACTCGCCCCACTATCAGTAATACTGCCACTAGCAAAAAGTGTAATGGCTGTGCTTGAACTACTGGTTGTTTTTAATCCTGTCACTGAAATATCGTTGGTAAAGGCCGTAATATTAATATCACCGCTGCCTGCATCCACTAATACGCCATCAGCAATACTCACGCCTGCATTAGCTGTAATGGTTAAACCTTGTGAGGCTGTAAAGCCATTGATTACTATGCCAGCAGCTCCTGCACTGGATGTAATGCTTACATTGTCGGTGGCATGTATATCTGTAATGACTAAAGCATTGCTGTCATTAATGCTAATAGTGTCACTGCCGGTACTGGTTAATGACACGCTATCAAAACTACTACTGATCACCCTACCCCCAGTTATATTGCCTAAGGTAATGTCGGCTACTGTTCCTCCTAACGATACTGAACCAACACTGTCTACAATATCGGCCACATTAATAGTAAGTGTTGTGCTGCTGGTTAAGCCTGTATCGGGAATGGTAAGAGTGCCACCCACTGTCATGTCGATGGCACCGCCAATAGCGGTGATATTACTTATGCTTACATCGTTATTGCCTGCATTAGTAACTAGCGTGAAATCCCCCACGCTGTCTAAATCAATAATTTCGCTACCGTTTTTTACGTCTAAATTAATGGCACCACTCACGGAATTAGTGGCATCTATTTTGGCGGCATTCACATCAAAACTTAACAAGCCTGTTGTATCATGAATGCCTGTATTTGCCACCAAAACCACGCCGCCATTTACCGCGGTCACATCTGCACCACTGCCATTATCTTGAATGTCGGTATTGCTGGTGATGCTAATGGCATCGTCATCACTGTTGGTTGAAGTAATGCCACTAATGATGACTGTATCACCACTAATAATAATTTTACCGATAGCCGAGTTCACGCTGGCCGAACCTGCAACGGTGACTACCTGGCTTGCTGCGTTGGCCGCCAATACTATATTGCCTCCGCCTGATTCGATAGAAACACCACCGGCCACATTAATGGAACCCGCAGTGGCGTTTAGATTAATATTAGTGACACTTGCTGCCCCTGCTATGTTGGCATCAATGTTTAAATCATTGCCGGCGGTTAAACTTAATCCGCCACCGCCTCCAGTAAAAAAAGCGCCCGCTGTGTTCAACGTTAAATCACTGCCCGCGCCAGAATTAATGTTGATGGTACCGTTGTTCATGGAGGCCAATAAAACCACTAAGGCATCGGCTTCATTAACAGTGATAGTATTAATACTCGATTTCACTACGCTCAAATTGGCAACATTACTGGTGATAGTAGTATCCCCCCCCGTTAAAGACGAGGTAAACGATAAGGATTCTGCGGTGAGAGTTAGCGGGCGTGATAAATCTTTATTGTATATATCGCTGCCCCGTAAATTTAAAATCTGCGTGGCCCCACTGCCAATATTAATGCCCGCATTGGGTATTACTAAATTATCACTGGCATCCAAGTCTAAGCGTTGTACAGACGTAAGTGCGCCGGTTATTAAATCTATAGAGCCCAGAGAATTTAATTCAAAGTCAGCCACGGCATTGATAGTTTGAATTTCAATGTCATCGCTTTCATTGATGACAATATTGCCGCTGACGGTGTTGGTAAAATTGCCTTCGGCACCATTAATTTCTAAATTTACTATGCCGGTGTCGGCCGTTAGAGTTATGTCGCCATTTACCGCCGACAAATCAATATTAGTGTCGCCTCCGTCTAATATACTGCCACCAGAACTGACGGTAATTACATTAGACGAAGCTGTTTTTGTTGATACCAACCCTGTCAGTGTCACATCCCCATTGGTGGTGGTTAATGCCAGTGAAGCACTGCCGGAGTTGATTGATGAGGTATCAACCATAGTAATCGCCTGATTAGCATTCAGACTGATGGCAGCCGATGAGGAAGTAATTGATGTGTTAGCAGCGGTAGTGATGGATTGTAATGTAGAGGTTAAACCTATAGTGCCTGTGGTTGAGCTAATGTTGGTGCTGCCACCTAACTGTATTGTGTCATCTATGGTGGCAAGTATGTTGCCCACCCCGGAATTAAAGGTGCCACCTGCACCGAGCGTTAAACCGGCATCAGATGTGAACGTGATGTCGCCTCCACCAGAATTAATTTCAATGCCGCCAATACTGATGTGACCGTTGGCCGCGTTGGCTTTAGTATCAAAAAACAAATTCACGGCATCATCAGGGGAGGCTAAACAGCTGGCGCCTCCGCCCATATCACAGATATCGCTAACGATGGTCATCAGGTTATTTGAACGCAGCGTGAGGGTTTGGCCATCACCGCCATTAAGGTCAATGTCAACGGACACCGTTAAGGTTCCGGTGTCAGCGCCGGTATTAGCCGCGGCAGTATCTATGGTGACGTTATTACTGGCCAGTAAAGTGGTAATTAAATCTGTCCCAATGTCTGACGAACCTACTGTATCGGGCAGCCAATCAGAAAATCCACCACCCGTGACAAAAGCACCATTTACCTCGCCAACCCCGGCCACTATGTCAATATCGGTGGGGTCAATATAAAACAAGCCTGTATTGCCATGGGCAGCCGAAGTATCCGCCAAGCCATCAATCAATACCTGCTGTACACCTGACACTTCTATAAAACCGCCGTTTCCAGAATTTTGTCCGCCTTTAGCCACCAGTGCACTGCCGTTATAAAATGCCGCTTGCCCAAAAGTGAAGTAACGGATCATGCCGCCGTCACCAATGTGGCCGCCGTTTGCTGAAGTAAGGCTTTTATTAGCGATGACAATTCCGTCTTGGGCGTACACGTTAATATTACCGCCGCTGCCATTACCTTGACCATCAACATCAATGATACCTAGCTGGGCAATTTTGCCGCCCATTATTTCTATGGAGCCGCCATTGCCATCTGTCTGTTGGTTAGCAATGATCAGTCCGCTGTTCAAAATTTCTCCTTGCTCGGTGGTGTCTGTGGCGATTAAAAAAATACGGCCGCCACTTTGTTCAATGCGCTGCGCCGATATAATACCGCTGTTATCAATTACCGTTTTTAGTAAACCATTGGTGGCAGCCGCCGTTAATAAAACCTGGCCGCCGTCTGCATAAATGCCGCCGCTGTTTTTGATGGCCGCATTTAGACTAGCTTGATCGGTTTCTATGCTCAATAATTGTTGACCTGCAAAACTCATCACCACAGCATCTGCACTGTGCAACGCTACACTACCATTGGGGGCATTAAGACTGCCCTCGTTCAGAATGTTGGGGGCTACCAGTGCAATATAGCCGTTATTAAGAGCGCTAATATGCCCTAAATTTTGAATGGATGAATTGAATTCAGTAATGCCTTCCATAGCTGAAAAAGACCAGCGGCCATTAAAAAAATCATCGTCGTTTATGTTTAATGTTGTCGCCATTAAACCGCCTACATTTAGTTGAGAATTGCGCCCAAATAAAATGCCGTGGGGGTTAATAAGAAACACTTGACCATTAGATTCTAACTGCCCTAATAGCTCACTGGCGTTACCACCGACAATACGATTTAACGCCACCGCATCTCGATTAGGTTGTAAAAACGTCACTCGCTCATTTACACCAATATTAAACTGCTCAAACTGAAGACTTAATTGCTGACTGCCCTGCTCTATAAACAATGTATTAGCATTTGTGGTTAAGACTGCACTTCCACCGTTTACTTGCCCGCCCACAGGTAACGCCCAAACACTGACATTCAAACACACACACAAAAACGTCAATGCGGTATGTGGCATTATTTTTAAAATGTGATTGTTCATGGCACCTCCTACAGCTTGGCGATAACGACGACTTAAGTGGCTTACATCGCTAGTTAAAGGGCATACTTATTTCAGCCAAAAAACTTGATTGTGCTTTGATATCTTGGTCCAGCTTTAAACCTTTTTTAATGAAATTAGATTGCGCCCATATAAGTTTAAGATTAACGCGACTAAGAACTTGTACATCCACCCCAACCCCCTGCCCTTGCATATCTGATTTATTAGAGATACTGCCCTGCGAGTCTAATTGTTCACCCACTGCTCTATCCATAAACACATAGGGGCGTATTGACAGGTATGAGTTACGGGGCAGTTGCCAGTACCATTGTGCGGTTGCGATGGCGCCACGGTCGGCTGAAAAAAGCCCTGATTCCACGGCGCGAACCGCAAATGGTCCACTTAGCGCAAATTGTTCAAAACTGGGCAATGATTTATCGCTGTATTGGCCGCGCACTGCAACACTGAGGGAATTGGCCAGCCAACGTTGTGACTGTAAAATTCTAAACACTAAATTGTATGACAAACTTGTTTTGTTAAAGCTTTGCTGGTTAATATTTTGCAATTGTGAATCGTATTGCCCTGCATACAGATCCAGTGACGTAGACTGAGCGATTTGATTGCTAAAAAAGCTGCTTGAGGTGCGCCAATATATCCCTGCCGCGACGGTTTTTTCCTCGTCATCTAACAGACCCGAAATGACTTCACTGCCAATGGTTGATATTTTATTATCTAAATACAGGCCAAAGGTTCTATCCCCTTCATAGGAGCGTAAGGCTTTATAGCTAAGCTCCATATGAGCATTTTTATTGTCACCGCTTAGTTTTAGGCTTTCAAAACCATCACCCACATCAAAGGTATTATTGCTAACGCGCATGCTCAATATAAAGCGTGGTGAAAAAAATGGAATTTTGTATGATAACGATCCATAGGTATTGTTTTCAGGCTCAATAGATTGCATAACACCTACATCTAATTGATCGGCGGCGCCGCTTGGGTTTAACCAGCTTAAACGAGCCGTGGTTCGGTACAAACCGGTGGAGTCACTACCGTAGTTGTCGGTTCGCAACGAGCCTTTCCAGTTATTTTCTTGGGTTACTTTTACATTAACGCGGGTACGTCCACGCCCCTTAGCTTTTGAAAAATATGCAAAGGTTTGAATGCCAGGGGAATCGTTAAGTAACAATAACGCCTCTTCAATATCGGCTTTCACTACGGGCTGATTAATTAATGCCTTAAAAGGTTGATTGAGCTGTCGAGCACTGTATTTTTTTTGGCCACGCACCTGCACATCGGCCAACTTGCCGGTGATAATTCTAATAGTGACAGTTTGTCGCTTAACTTCTTGAGGCGGTAAAATGGCACGGTGAAAGGTAAGGCCAGCATCACGGTACATGCCGGTTAATTTGTCGGTGATATTTTGCAGGGATTCAAAGGTAGCTAGGCCACGATCGTCTTTTAGCCATTGTTTGAGTGCTTTTTGCACTTTATCTTCGGTTATGCCCAGTCTGGGCATGGCAGTAAAGCCTCTAAGCCTAAACTTATTAACACGAATACTGGACTCTACAAATCTGGGGTTGTTTTTTTGCGCATTGCTGAGGGGGGCAAGCTTAGTATTTCGAGCCAATGCAGGTGCCGCCACACTAATGATGATAACGGCTAATAAAAGACACTGCAGGGCGACCGATACTCTTACTGCACGACTCATCGGTCCTAATAACTCCTTCTTAACCATCTATTAAAAGTAGCACAAATCCATCAGACCATTCTGCCCCTCCTTGGAATTACACTTGGCTTAATAGGCGGTCATGCAGGGTTTTGAGCTAGAATTTGTGTGAAATTAACCCTTTAAGGGGCAAGCGTTAATGGTGTTTTATCAAGTCCGTAACAATAATCACTACCACTTGCCTGAAAAAACTGCGGGTCAGCTTGCTCAAGGCCGTGTTGCTGCACCTGATTTGAGATTTCAGGGCTGTAATCTAGCCCCCATAACGTTAAAAACGCCCTATAATCCAGCCCTGTCACCCAAGAAATCCCGAGCGTTAACCAGTCGTTATTGGTTAGAGCCTTGGCTGTGGCTAGATCATAGAGGCCAAGACCCAGGTTTTCGCGCTTTTCAAGCCATATGTCCTCGCTTTTAATGGCGCGGTTAAATTCACGTTCATAAATATGTAAGCGCGCCAATAGATGCCAGCCATCCTCTAATACACCCTGATGCTGCGCAGCCATCATCATTTGAATATATATGGCCACTCCTTGACTCCAGCCCGTTAAATCAGCGCTTTGCATGAACGCAAAGGGGTTCTCGCTTAGCTGACTGTCTTGCAGAGTTTGCAGTAAGTCGTCAAATGGCAGGTTCTGACAGCTAGGTTCATTGCCAGTATCTTTGTAGAATTTGCTTTTAGTGTAATAGGAGTACGGGTTGGTACTGGCATGACCTTGCCAGCCAGCAAAACGAAAACGCCCCTTTTCCAAGCCATGACCGAGCTCATGAATATCGCCATGTCCCACCGGATTAAAATTCCAATAGGCATCATAGGGGTTCCCCGAACAGCCATAACCACATGTGGCTTGATCGGCATTCATGTGTTTAACCATGTCTATGGTATCGATGACATAGCCTAGGCTTTCTGCAAAATCATGGATTTCAGGCACTACATCAATTCCAGGGCCTTGAAAGCCAGCTAATACATGAGGGAAGTTGTGCACGTAACGCATGGTGGCATCACTGAATGCTTTGGCTGATGAAAAATTTTCATTCTCCATGGATTTGCGCATTTTGGATAATTGACTGTGTACCTCAAAGCCCGGTGTGATGAGTTCGCTCCAATCATAATCCCCTGATTCTAACGCACGGGTAAAGTCATCGTCGTCTTCAGGGCCATTCCAATAGGGGTGTAAACCGATATTTTTGAATTGAAATTTCACAGGTAAGTCATTGTTCGAGAATTCTATTTGTACTGGACCACCATAGGGATTTGTTAAGGTGATTGTCTCGCCAGTTTTAATTTCGATGTGCTGTGACTGTAAATATTTAGGGCGACTGTAGCTGTTGGTTTCAAATTCATGTGTGGAGCCTGAGCGCTGAGTATTAATAAATACTTTAGTGCTTACGTCGCTAGAATCTAGGCGTGTCACCTCAAAACTTGTGCCCGGCAACGCGTATACTCCCGCACTTCTAAAACTGCGCTTACTGGTTAGATTTATGGTTTTAGACGTGGGTGTAATGTGTGAAAAATCACTACGGGAAAAATTACCTAAATCTGCTTGCGCAGCATTAATACTCCTATGGCTATACACAATGCTATCTGCATACATGGCTCGTAAAAAATCTCGAGTAGTCGTAGTTGACGTGTCCATGGGGTATACAATTTTTTGACGGTATTTGTCGGCCAGTAGTACCAGTAATTTTTCAAGTTCATAACCGTTACTTAAAAAGAGTTGGGTTTTATTCTTATCTAATTGATCTATTAGATTTTTAGTTAACGAAAGTGGTGCCTTAAACTCACTGGAAAACATATTAATTACATCGCAATTATCCATGCAATCCGTTATATCAAACGAGAAATCATCCTCTTGCAAGCGCCTTACCATTTGATAAATCGCGGTTACACTGTTACTGCCCGCCTGCATGGCTTGGTAATTATCCCATTGAGCCTGATCTTGCGAAAAGTAGTTTCCTGGGCCACCTTTTGACTGCATGTAAAATCCCATTGAACCAAGCACAGTGGGTGTAAAATTACTCACGTTCCAGCTGTCTTGGTGTACATACAGTACGGGCGTATTATTCATTTTAAGGGTATTAAGAGCGCTACTTAAAACTGACTGCACGATATTGTTAGTGGTACTTACCAATACTAGATCAGCGCCATCAAGGCAGGTATCCAAGCCTTCGCTTGAGTTACAGTTAATGACTTGCCAGTTAGAAAATTGAGACCCTAGCCAGCTCTCACTACTGGCAGCTGTGCCATTACTAACCGCAAGCATTGCCACCTTTGCTTGAGTGGGTAAACTTTCTGAATTGCGATTCATTAACCACGCTAAAAGATTTTTGAAAGGCGCTTCAAAGCTACTTAACCCCCCGTTATTCAATTCACTTATAATGTTAGAGCCAAAGGCGGCGTTTCGCTGGCCCTTTATTTCACTGGCAGCCGCCAGTAACAAACCTTTATTACCAATAATGACAGGGTACGATCGAGCCAATTCATTAACGTGTATAAACTGACTGTGACGACTCACAGGGTAGTTAATACTTTGTGTGCCATAGACCTGTTTGAGCACTGATAGTTGATTATTTAGGTAGTGAGCTGACAATTCATCTATGGCCATTACGATTTCTTGGCTTTGAGAAATAAACTGTGCATCGCCAGTTGTAAGTGCTTGGGATAACTCTGTGCTTTTTAATGTGGTCGGCGAATTGCTATTTGAACAGCCCGCAATAGTAATGACGATCAGTATTAACCTATAAAAATAAGGCATATTCCACTCCTAAATAATAACGTAATTTTGTCATATAACATTGGAATACACCCCCTACCTTCATCCTAGCACTCTATAACTTTAGTAATAGCGGGCACATAAAGTTAGCTTATGAGAGCAAAGTATTGTGAATAAATGTGTGCGTATAAATGAATCTTTGTAGGGCTTTAAATAAGATTTAAATAGCCTATATTTTAATCTGCAACCCTTTAGCCTAGATAACTATTACTTAAGACGGATAGGGATAAATAATGAAAACATTAACATATAGGTAACTATTGATAGGTACTGATATGTCTAAAAATATAAAAATCTCAAGGCTCGTAACCGCACTATCCTTCATGACACTTTTAAGCGCTTGCGGTGTTGAACCTAGCGAAGTTATTGATAATAAAGAGTCTGATAATGTGGAGGCCGTACTCGATTCTGACAAAGACGGCGTATTAGACAGTAATGATATGAATCCACTGGACCCAGGTATGGGCAAACCTGATGACGGCAATGACAATAGCGATTCAGAAAATAATGTCGGTAATAATATGGGCAATGATCAATCAGAACAGGAAGACGACTCCCAGCAATCCACCCTAGCCAGCTGGACAATACCCGTGTCCCAAGACAGCTACGTACACAGAAAAAATCCAGAGAGCATATTTGGTGATAGCGAAAACCTGCTAAGCAAACTCTCCAGCACAAGTAATAATTACAGCCGCGAAACCTATTTACAGTTTGATTTGTCCACGCTTCCTATGGATGAAATATCCAGTGACGTCACTGCCGAACTTTTTATTCACCAAAAACTCACCGGTAATATAAACGTTGACCCTGTATTAAACATTAATCTGACTGAGGCTGATTGGAGTGAAGCTGTCCTAACGTGGGACAATAAACCGGACACTAGAGAAACTGTTACCCAGACAAGCATATCGTTAGACTCTCTAGAGAATCCTGCTTGGCAAGCCATTCCTGTTTCCTCTGCCATCATTAAGATGCTGGACGAAGGCGATACTCAATTAAGTCTGTCCTTGTCCAACCCTGAAAATATTATGCTGTCGGTGAGCAGTAAGGAATATCATGCAGGAGTGTTTGCGGCGTATTTAAAAATTAAGTCTTCCATACCTTCTATAGATGGTTCCGATCCAGTTACAGGTGACGAAACTGACATGGGCACTGGCTCGAATACTGATACCGATTCCAATACCGATAATTCGGGCTCTGCCGATGAAAGCAACCAGGCTTCAATATTAAATGGTCAATCACTGTATCAGCAGCAATGCGCTTCTTGCCACGGTGATAATGCCGATGGCGAGCCCGATGGTTTAAGTTTACTCAGTTCTTTGCATACTAGTGAGTTCGTACCGGTCACGCTAAATACTATGCCTTACGGAAATCCGGGCGCTTGCGATACCCAGTGCGCAACTGACATTCAAATCTGGCTAAAGACTCTGCACCCCAATCAGGATAATACCGATATTAAAGACGGTGAATTGGACAGCACTCAAACTCTACCCGCTACACAACAAAGATTACTATCGCGCCTCTACAAGGCAACCATGAATTTAAATTCAACCTTACCGCTAAATAGTTGGGTCACAGACGTAACACAAAATGGGCAAACAGGTTTAGATTCAGCCGTAGACAAGATGATGAATAATGACGCGTTTTATGAGCGCCTAAAAGAAATTTACAAGCCTTATTTGCACACCACCTCATCGGCCAGTGGCTCGTACGTGGGCACCTTTGGTGGTGATGTTGATTGGCATGAAACTTTTAGTGACAATACTAAAGAAAAATACGCCCGTAATGCTTCCTACAATGCACTGAATGACGGGGCATTGGAATTAATTAGCTACGTAGCAAAACACAATCGCCCTTTCACCGAAATTTTAACCGCCGACTACATGCTGCTTAATTATTTTTCGGCGCGGCTGCTGAATCGCTTAGACTCAGTAGACTTTACCCCCATTGAAGACGCCCAGTATTCTGACCTTGCTTTCTCCGAAGATGAATATAAGAAAGTAAAAATAGAAGACGTACCCTTGGCTGGTGTGTTGACCAGTCACGCCTTTATTCGTAAGTACCCCACTACCACCACCAATGTGAACCGTCATCGCAGTTATCACGTATTTAAACAGTTTTTAGATACTGATATTTTCGAAATAAGTGGCAGTCGCGTAGATACCGATGATATCGCCAGTGAGAACCCTACTTTGAATAACCCCACCTGTACCGGTTGTCACAACGTTATGGACCCAGTGTCTTCCAGCTTCCGCCATTGGCAACGTCGTGATGAACGCAACGCAACGCCTAAGAGCTGGGATCAAAGCCAGTTATTGCCCCCAGGTTTTAATGGTGAGGTAATGCCCGAAGATGAAAGCGCTCCTTTACAATGGTTAACTCAGCGCATTACTGGGGATCCTCGTTTTGCCCGCGCTACAGTTAAGACTTTGTTTAATGAAATCACCGGTCACGCCCTTTTATTAAATCCTGACGAACACGCAAGTTCGCTGACTACCCAAAGGTATAACTATCAGCAAAACATCATCCAGAAATTGGCCGTTGACTTTATAGGCAGCAATTACAATATTAAGCAGCTTATAAAAGCATTAATTATGAGTGACTATTTTAACAGCGAAACGTTTGTAGGCGGCAGCAGTCAGCTATTACCAAGCGAGCGCTTAACACGAAAGTTAAAAGCCACTTTAAATGACAGTAGCTTTAGTGGCAGCAGTACTTTGTTATCTAGCAATGTATACCAGGGCGAGCAAGCCAATGGCATTATGACGTTAATCCAACAATACACGGCCTCTTATGGCGCCTGCGAGTCTTTAAAACAAGACTTAGCCAAACTTCCTGGCCAGCGTTCTTTGCTGCCTGAATTTAATTGGGAACTTGCACTAGAAGAAGATGGTTCCCTAAACCAACAAGCCCACGAAAGTATCAAGCTAAATTTACAAAACCTAATGTGGGTGATGTGGGGGCAATCGGTTGAGCTTAACGATGCAACATTATTGCAATTATACGACCAGTACTTAGCCATTGTGGCCGCTGGTAACACAGACAGCACCACCACAAGTTTAAATGGCAACTGTCGATTTAATGACCCTGTTACAGACCAGCAGGTTCGCTACGACAATGATTATTTGATTCGGGGTTGGATTGGCATGATGAACATCATGATAGATGACTACCGTTTCTTCTTTGAATAAGCCTGGAGTAATAAAATGAATAGACGTGAATTATTAAAAGCGTTTGGCGGTTTAACTCTAGGTGCTTGCACCTTGTCATTAAGCACCAAAGTTCTAAGCCAAGACAACGATCGCTACTGGGTATTTGTAAGTGCTGGTGGTGGCTGGGACGTAAGCAATCAATGGGATCCAAAAGGCTCTGATGTATTTTCAAGTAAGGGCCGTGTGAACAATTACCCAAGCGCTAGCATTCGTCAAGTAGGTAACATCCGTTACGCGCCGGTGCCAGACCATGTTGAGAGCAGCGATATGCTGCATACCTTTACCCAAAAACATTACCAGCGCATGATGGTGGTTAACGGGGTAGATCAACTTACCAATAGCCACAGTGTGGGAAGTCGTTTGTCAACGTCTGGGGCCACTGGGCAAGGCATACCGGTATTTTGCGCCATGGCAGCGGCACCCTTTGCCAGCACTCAATCCATGGCATTTATTCATCAAGGGGGGAATGGGGAAACTGCCGGCTTATTAGCAAAATCAAAAGTGCTTAAAAAGAGCGATTACGATCGCATTGCCAACAGCACTCGCTTTTTAGACAGCGAACTGGCGACCACCACCCTAAACGAATCAAAACGAGATTTATTACAAAGGCTAACAGCGGCCACACTTGGGGACAGAAGCACTAAGGCCATGAATGATCTGCAATCGGCCCGTAACAGTAACGGCGCCCTAAACGATTTGTTAAATCGAATTCCGGGAGAGTTAAACAGCAACTCAGAAAAAGCCGCTGCTGAAATCAGCGCCGCCGCGTTTGCGTCTGGGGCAGCCACCACGTCCTCTTTGAAAATAGGCGGTTTTGACACCCATAGCGACAACGATCAACGACAGTTTACCCAGATGGATAAATTACTCACTCTGGTAGACCACCTTTGGGAGCAGCTGGAGTACCAGGGAGTGGCACAAAACACGACTATCGTTATGTGTTCAGATATTGGCCGTAAACCTTATTATGATGACAACAGCGATAAAGTGGATGCTGGCAAAGGCCACTGGTCTATCTCTAACATGATTTTTATGGGAGCAGGTATTACCGGCAATACGGTAGTGGGAGCTACGGATGATAACTTGAAACCCATTAAGGTGAATCCGCAAACGTTGCAACCAGATGATGGTGGTATTCATATTACCTCATCCTCGGTACACGATGCCTTACGCAGATTGGCCGGCATCACCGGTTCAGAGTTGGATTTGCGCTATCCGTTAAACTCTGAATATCTTAACTTATTTGCTTAATTTATGGGTGGTGGGTAAGTCATTCTTGCTTGCCAATCACTTTCTTAAATTGTTCGTGAAGCCGCATAGCATTCTTAGTCGGTTTAGAAGCATGAAGTGATTCATACCACTTGCCATGAAATATTAATGGTGAAGACTTTTTAATGGCCTCACGCGAGGCCTTGGATAAATTATGTTCAACCATTAACAACGCGTAAAGATCAGAGGATTCTTTCATCACATAAAAACTATCTTGAATGCTTTTAGGCAGCCGCTTAAAAATACTAGTAGACAGCACTCCTGCCGAGGCATGCTCACGAACTAATTTCATGGCAAGGATGTCGTGAGAGCGCTCCATAGTAATATTAACATCGCCAAGAATTTTAGATTTATTTAACCAGTCAATTAGTAAAAGGTATGCTTCGGTATATACTCCTGGCGCCAATATTTCCATTCCTTTGAGTTGTGCCATATCATTACTAAGCAGGCTCTTCTTTTTGGCAATAAGGATGTTTTTCTCGCCATCTGCGCCCCTTAAAATTCGCTCATAGCCATATCTTGTCAAAGCATATTCATAATGCGATGGTATAAAGCTCATATGGGCTTCTCCCATTGCTAATGCTTTGAAATAAGCTTCATAAGTAGGCGCCAATACATAAGCAACTTTACACTTGGTTAACCGCTCTATGTTTTCAGTAAATTTGAAGATGTATTCTTTATAGAAGCTAACCGAAAACACTGGGCTATATAATATTCTAATGGGTTCTTGGCAAGCACCACTAATACTGGAGAAAAGAAAAAGGCTAATGATAGCTATAATTTTCACAAACGTGCCTACTCCAGTATTATCTGAATAATTATAGACGCTATTCCAATAGAAAAATAACAGCCCTATTTTTTAATGCCCCCGAGCCCAATTTCCTTATCCCATTTTTACTCATTCGACTGGCCTGTTAGAACTTTAAATGCTCAATTGATTAACAAAAAATCATTGAAATAAGTTTAAGCAGTCGTTACAGGGCTATACGTGAAATAACCACGTATGCTGTATGAACGAGTTGTAACCTTAGTTATTAATGGCAAGCACTTCGGTTAAGTTGTTTATTATCTTCCAACCCTGTGAGTCCTGAATAAATTGAAGTTGGTCATTAAAAACAACCTTGTCGCTGGTTAAAATGATGGTCGCGTGAGCCGTTTTGTCTTGAATCTCTATATGTTTTACCTTAAGTATCCTAGGTACCCCTCCAATTTTCCCGTCTTTTAATAAACTTAAATACATCGGTTTATCGATTACTCGTGGGCCTTCTTGGGTGAGCGCAATTACCCGAAAATCGTCGTGAAACACTTGATCGATTACAGTAATATCAAGCATGGCAGTGCCTGCTGCATAGTCCTGAATCACTTGTGTAATGGCTTGTTGATCGGCCTGTACTGGGTTAAACATGCTCATGATGAATGCTCCTGCAATTATTGATATTTTCACGCTCAATCCTGCCCAGTAATTTATGATAGGGCCGTGACTTGTTGACCTGAGATATAGTAAACTAGGTTTATCAGCAATAGTCAATTGGGTTGTCTATATGTGCGTATTAGGAGTCCCAGTGGCAGAATCTTTAGAGCAGCAGCGTAATCAGCATCTGGGCCGTAAATTGTTAAAACTTGAACGGCACTTCACTGGTCAAGCATTAACCCTGATGCAGCAAAGAGGCATAGAGGACATTAATTTAGGGCATTTTTCAGTATTGCCGTTTGTAGACGACAAAGGCGTTAGGGCTACGGCAATTGCACAGCTTAGTGGTATTAGCAAACAAGCGGTTGGTAAAACCCTAGATGATTTAAAAATGAAAGGTTACTTGGTTGCCCTGCCCGATCCTAATGACAAGCGGGCCAGTCTTATCCGTTTAAATGACAAGGGAGTAAGCATGATGAAGCTTGCCTTACAGGCGACCCGTGAGGTTGAACTGAATTGGTGTGCACTTATTGGTGACGAGAGTGTTGAGGTTTTTAAAGCATTGTGCGGGGAACTACTTATGAAGCTTGATTCTTAATGAGGCTGTAGATAAAACTGTGTAACTGCTTATCATAAGAGCCAGAAATGGCTAAGGATAGGCACCATGAACAAAGAAACACTGGAAGCCTTTGCCCGCGAAGCGGCCAAAGGCATTAA
>MAAA01014046.1_pt1 | contig 30258 bp, 20 predicted proteins | sample 1115971 | NCBI WGS metagenome assembly MAAA01 (sample SAMN04961123, study PRJNA320927) | seawater metagenome | isolation source: sample BD02T6 sea water enriched with oil for 6 days | place: USA:Gulf of Mexico | collected 2013-07-27 | reverse complement strand
TAATGCCTTTGGCCGCTTCGCGGGCAAAGGCTTCAAGTGCTTCTTTGTTCATTGCTGCCTATCCTTAGCCATTTCTGGCTCTTATGATAAGCAGTTACACAGTTTTAGCTACAGCCTCAGCTTGATCTGAAACTTTAATCTTAATATTCAAAATATGGCGTTCACTTCGGCTTATATAAATTTCTAGGGCTTAATACAGCCCTCTCCTAATTTTATATACATCACATAAATACATGGCTTTGAATATTGTGTATTTATGTGACGATCATTTATGTAAACGTGGTTTAGTTATTCATCCAAGCCCCAAGCTTAGAAAAATGACATTATTTTCTGAAAATTGGTATTTGAAAACAATAAAACCTGACCAGCAGCCTTTCCAAATCTTATTGTTTAATGCCAGAATCCTTCTTAGTCCCTTAGGCTTAACCTTAAAATACTCTGGTGGGGTTCTTTGTATTATGCAGCTATTATCTCAAATATCTCTTCTCTGATAGAATCTAAGGCTGTGTGTGTAAATTTAATCCCATTAGCAGCTAAGAGATTGGCGACACTTTCGCCTTTGTCATTCCTCACCTTAAATATCTCTATATCAGTGAACGACATACGTTCAATGTTTGCAGATTTCGCTATCAGGTGAGCTACTGTATTACCCCCTTCACCAACAAGCATTAAAGTTTCTTTATCCGTAAACTCGAATATTTCTTGCTTAACTTTGCACGACGCCATTATGTGGGCAACACTATTAAGGGAGCTGCCGTAATTTTTAAGTATGCTCTTTTCGGTGAACACCCTCCCTTCTTCGGCTAAAACGTGAGCAAGTATAACGGATTCGTTCATCCTGATAACCTTCCGGCAATACTCCCTTGTGCTCAAGGTTTCGCCAGAATTATCCCTATGTATTAATTTTCGGATGTCGTTACTCAGAGGTATAGTTCTATTATACTCAGACGTCTTTATTGCTGCGGGCTTGAATGAAGATTCTTCCTTGATCTGAGGTTTCTCAATGGCGTTGAATGCAGATTCTTTCTTGATCTGAGGTTTCTCTATGGCGTTGAATGCAGATTTAAGTTGATCCTCTATGGGCAGTCCGGCATCGGGGTTGATTTTAGATTGATTGATTTCTAATCTAAATTTATCTTCATTGAAATCCAAAACACTATCCTTAAAAATTGTATATATTCACAACGGCAAACAATCAAATATTACAGCCTAGTGACTCTATCTTTAATTATTTACTACCGCCAATTTTCTTATCATTCATTATATGATTTTTTGAACGGTAAGATATCGTTAATTTAGAGTGTGGGGCTATCTAGCATTTACGCTGACATGCACTTACTGAAAAATGACCCAGATTAAAATTGGCGATCGAAAAATATAACCCATACAAAGGTGCCCTAAGAACAATTATGAGTAAAGTGCCCCCAGGTTTCTCCCCTAATAGATAATGACCTAAATATTGAAGCCTATTCGTTCAAGCAGCTCCTTTTCGAAACTCCATATCAAAACAGATAAATACAGGTCACGAGTTACACCAGCAAGCCAGTGCAATATACGCCGTTACAGGTGCCTGCAAGCAATCAGAGGGCTGGGGGACTTCCCGGCACAAACAGGAAGGCATCGCTACAGCCCCTGTTAGGCCTGGACTTTAAGACGGGATACTTTTTACGAGGATCTTGAATTACAATGAACCTCACAAAATCAATGGCTTTCGGGGGAGGGTATCCGCTTAGGACGCCATCCCCTGTACCCCAATATGCAGCGATTAAGGTTTTGATGAGATACCCGCGTGGTAAACCAAGGTTAAGCGTACATAATAAGGCTGATCGTAACCCCAGTCATAGTCTTGGTATTGCGCATATTTCTTTTCGCTATCGGTGACGTTAAAATCCGACACCTTTAAATAATACGCGCCTGCAAGTTTATTATTACGCCAAAAGCTACCATCACCACCTGAAACTAAGTTTAAAGCATTTACTTGGGTATCCATGTCGCCATTTGATGCAAATACACCGTCGCCTGTTTTAGAGACAGAATCATTGACTATTTGATTATCGGTGCGGTCGTAATGCATTTTCCAAATGTACTCCACACTTGAGCCCGCCGATTGCATCTCAACTTTTAAATCGTAATACCATTTTTCGTCCCTCACCTCATACAATACATCACCATTGCCATTCAATAACACCTCACCCGCATCATTGGTTTGTGCTTTTGGACTTAACGGCTCTAGGTTTAATTTTAGCCAATCTTGATCACCTTGATAGTCCACATAACCACCAATCCAGGGAGAAGTGAAGGTTGTACCCTCAACTTCGTTGGTTTTTACAAATAAAGGGTTGGCCTTTTCACCATCAAATACCAGAATTTCGATATCACTGCTAAATTGACGATCAAACAGTGTGGCTTCGGCTTCCAATGAAATTTTGGTCTCACCAGATAAATTGGCCTGTTCATTTTTTTCATCCCAATACAGTGCACCAACGGGCATGTTCTGTTGTGTCACAAATGTGTTAGGGACATTTAATGTGCGTGCCTTTATACGGTATCCACTTTGGGCGTCTGAATCATCATCTTGAAAGTCGCGTACCCGTATAAAATAAATACTACTACCTTTATCGGTATTGGGTTCCACTAAAATACTGGTTTTAAGAGAGGTAGGACCATCGCTGCCCACTAAGTCTTCCAGGGTACGCTCAACTTCACTGCCTATGATGGCCATTGAATATTCTACTGCGCCGCCGCTGTTGTCGTTTTCACTTTCTAAAAAAACTTCCAGTATTTGGTAATCTGAATTAGGTACCGTGATTTTGTACCAATCGTTGTCGGTACGATAGGCAATTTTTCCCAGTGTCCAGTCGCTGCCCGACACTAATTCAGTAGCCGTTAACTGATTATCATTGCCTTGCGCCAATTCCTGAATATCATCTACTTCAATGGCACTTACCCTTGCCTCATACGCCGCACTGCTCACGTATTCAGGGCTTAAGCCACCTTCGAGCGAATTATTAGATTGCGCATACACTTGCTGGCCCACGGGTGTTATTTTTAAATAATAGGGACCGTCACCCTCCACTTTTAATTGACTATTATAAGCTTGAGAAGCCGAGTTTTGGATGTGCGTCATGATAGTGCTACCCGTACTATCTACCACCGAGATCTCGTATTGGTAATAGGCTAATGCAGCAGAGCTATCAAAAGTCACATTCAAGACTTGAAAATCCCCTTGTGTTTTATTTGGTAACTCTAACTGATACCAGTCTGTGTCTTGGTTATAATCAAGCGAACCGACAATAGTACTCTCGCCGTCTGTAAGGTTTACGTTCTGGGCCTGTTCTTTAGTATCATTATTACCCGCCTCATCACTGCTTACCGTTTTTGCGCACACCGTAAACGGACTATAGCTATCAAAATTATTCCGTCCCGCATCTTCTACTAATACAAAATATCGGCCTTGCGTTAAAAAATGCACCATGGGGTACAGCGTGCCGCCTCCGGTAGATTTACTGAGCAATTCAATTAAACGGCCATCTTCATTATAAAGTTTTACCCTTAGGTCCACCGGCGAACTTAACTTTTTTTGAAAATCGGTTGTAAATTGAACCACGGATGGCTCTATCACATTTAAAACAAATGAATCGGTATCACCCACTGCACCAATTTCATCGCTTTGGCATTGATTATCTAAACTCAATGCATCCGTAAAACTTGAGCTCTCATCTTCAGCCTGACTTACATCTATAGATACACTGTATTCAAAATCATCAGCGGCATCGTCGCGCAAGTCCCGCACCGATAGATAAATTTCATTATCATCATGTACCAAAAAATTAAGGTCCAAGTTGGCCCGAGTTGCGCTATTCTCACTGGCATGATCAGCATACAAGCGGACTTTTTCACCTTGCTCGTTAACAGTATAAGCGCTGGCCAACAATTCTATATCGGCACGCAGTACATTACTGCGCACATTAATTGACACCACTTCATTGGATGTTATCGGTGTGTATTTATACCAGTCTACCTCTCCCACATTTGATATTCGCCCTATTGAATGCTCGCCACTTTTAAGGGTTACCGTATCTGAATCTTCGCTCACCTTGCTTGATTCACTACCACAACCGGTTAGGCTTGCCATGAATACCCATGCAAGATTATTTTTTGTTAACTTTCTCATGCTTGCCTCTTTAATTTAATTTATTCAATGATTTGGATTGCAAGCCGGCCTGACCCACTAACTCATCAGAATGGAACTCAAGTTGTTTGGCTGCCTCACTGTCATTAATATTTACTATAAAATCAACACGGGAAAAAATTGGTGGGTCATTGGGTTTATCACTGGGTACTTGAGCGACAAATACAGTAATTTTGTTGTCTCCGGGGCCATACGCCACATGACTCAAGCCACTGTAGTCAAAGTACTTGCCGCTTCTAGGGTCGTAATCGTATTCTAAGCCATTCACTGGGTCCCAAGCGGTGTCCATAATACCTATATTACTAACATCCAGTGTAAATAAACGGCGTACTGATTGAACAGTTCCTTCACTGGTTCCCTGCTCTACACGCACCTTTCCTTGATCTATTAACTCATATTGATAGGCGTAGCGTTGTTGAAGTTTAGGGTCGTTTGATTTGACGTTAGTGTGATTTCGAATTTCAATGGGATTAGCAAAGCCATCTAGGTCTGAATCCACTATGTCTTCGGCAAAAAATAAATTGGTGCCCGCTAAAAACTCTAAGCCATCGGGTATACCATCGCCGTCGGTATCCACCACGCGGCGATCAGTACCCAGTAACGCCTCTTCGCAGTCATTTAATAAATCCATATCGGTATCGGGCCAAATACCATCACTGGGTGGAATGCAATTATTATCAGGGGCATCGGCTATGAGAGGGCCGTCTCCATCCGGATCAATTAACTGTGTATTAGGATTAAATATGTGGTCGGGGGTGGTAAGCGACCACTCAACATAGTCACTGGCGCCATCGTTATCCGAGTCCCTTAAAGTGGGGTTGGAGCCGTATTCAAGTTCTTTTTCATCCGACAAGCCATCACCGTCGGTGTCTTGAATAATTAATTCGGTGCCAGCTATGGTATTAGTATTATAAGCAATGACATATTTTAATATGTACTCCACCGACAATCTAATATCCACCAGGTTTAAAAAATTTACGGCCTGTGCATTTTCAAATTCAGTAAAACGCCCTTCACCAATATTGGCCATATTTTGTAAGGTATGTTTAGCCTGTGCCCTGAACTCATCACCAATATTACCTGCAGGAAAGCCTCCTAACAGCAAAAAAGTATGCATATTAAAGCCACCCACACCGGCAACTTCGGTCATTTCGATGACATCTTCCACTGAATTAAATATGTCATTGTCCGGCTGCACCTTACCTTGGTCATTAGGGATGCCGTCGCTTAAAAATACCACCATGTATTTTGTACGCTCTAGGTTAACGCTATCGCCCTCTTGTTGAATGTCTCTTTGTATATCCTTGTACACCTCGGACATAGTTCCTAGGTAATCGGTTTGTGTATCATTACGCACCGCATCTAATACCCGATTTAACTCTACTTCGTTTTTAGTAAATCCAAAGTCACCACTTGGGTTACGGGTACGTTCAAATACACTGGTGCTCCACAGCATAATTTCAAATGACACGTTATCGTTAACGTTGTATTCACTGATAAAATTACGTACCGCATCAATCCTCTGAAAAGCCGGATCTGCCCCTTTACTTGCCCCATCTATTTCCTGGCCCATGGACAAAGAGCAATCTATTGCAAACAACACTTTTACTGGGAATTGAATCTCGTCTGGACTCTGAGTTAAAAATTGCCCATTTATGGTGACCGAACTGCGCTGCTGAATATGCTCAAGAGGCGGACTTTCCTTGCAGCCCAGCAAAGAACTCAACACCAGTAAAGAGGCTACTAAGCGGCGCCATTTAGCCTTCACAGATATCACCCACACCGTCTTGATCACTATCAAGCTGATTTTTATTGCTAATACTTGGGCAGTTGTCGCAGGCGTCCCCCACCCCATCTAAATCTAAATCGCTGTTGCTGGTGGAGTGGGCTTTGGGGCATAAATCCATTTCGTTAAGATTGGTGTGAGTGCCGTCGTCAATTAAGCCGTCATTATCCCAGTCGTGATCACACGCATCCCCTGAATAATCCCCCACCATATATCCATCGCTATTGGTTTGCTGGGGGTTAGCAATAGAAGGACAGTTATCTATTGTGTCGGGCACTTGGTCGTTGTCATCATCCTCATCACACACATCACCGATGCCATCATGGTCTAGGTCATTCTGTGATGGGTTATTAATAGATGGACAATTATCCATATCGTTATTTAGGTTATCGCCGTCCACATCACTGTCACAGGCATTTCCTAAATTGTCACCGTCCAAATCTAGCTGATCATTATTGGCTATGTTTATGCAGTTATCACAGGCATCGCCTAAATCATCGCCATCTTGATTGGCAAAAGGCTCTACAATCGTTCCGTCTAGCAGCTTGCCCAGTGTGCCATTTGGAGTGAATGGGCAATTATCATGGGTGTCTACTAACCCGTCCGCATCTCGGTCTTCATCTACAGAGATGGTTTTCCCTAGATCATATTTAATTAATATAACAGCGGCACCATTGGGTGCACCGCCACCTCCGGAAACCGGAGACCCACAAATACTCTCGGGGCATTCATCAAAGTAATCATTAGCGTCGGCAGCGATGACAGGCACACTTAACAGACACACGTGAGCCACTGCCCACAACCCTAAACGAGCCTTATTCATTTTTTACTCCAATAATTATTGCTTTTCATTTATGTTCGAGTACCTGTATTAATAGAGGTGTCTTTCGCTCAGTAAATAAATGGCGCCATCGTCTTGTGAGAAACTTGCCACATTGAGTTTACCGTCAAACCCAAGCCACACTTTATTGTGCAATCCAATATGAAAACCTTGTGAAAGAAGGGTTTTAGAAGGTTGCCAAGTATCATTGAAACGTATTAGTTTTAAGGTGTTTAGTTCAACATCGGTATAGGTGGCCAATTCAAAGTAAACGATTACGGGTTTTTCGTTACTGTCTAACGCCATATCTAAATGGCGACCCAGACCACCCACCAATACCCCTTCTTCTAAATAGGTGTCTTGCCAGCCAGTCTGTAATTCAGAAGAGGTTATTTTTTTAGCAAAACGTAACGAGAATCGTGTGTCGGGGTCGTTCTCACAACTTTGTGCGACATACGCTACATATAAATCGTCATTCTTATTAATTACCGCTGATACATCACTGACAATACATTCCGAATTGATGGTTTCTTTGACCCATTCTCCATTTTCCTTATAGGACACATATAAACCCTTACTTAGGGTGGCGCTTTGCTCGTAGTAAAAAATCACAGGACTGTCGTATTGGTCGATCACTATATCGGTGATGGCCCCTGTATCGTTTTGGAAATTTCCACCCGTGACATAATCGTTGCCCGATATTTGCTCTTCGATGGTGGATGCATCACGGTTGTCTTGTGCAAACTGGAAAGGTTGTTTGTGAACGTAAAAAAGATCTGGGAAAGCAAAGTTAGTGGCGTCACAACCTTCGTACATATATTGATAAATTAAGTGCACATTTGATTGTGAATCAACCGCCACCTCAACCTTGCTGCCCGCATGGCCATCCATAAAAGGGCCACCTGATCGTGCCACATAACCTTGGGCGCCTAAATATGGGTGCCAAGTATCCCCATCAAACACACTAAACATGGCATCGGCTAACACCTTTGCACCGTTACAGGCCTTTATTTCTCCTCCACGATACGCCAAATACATTTGACCTTGAGCATCTTGTGCTAACGACATTTGGTCTGAGTGATTAACCGTTTCAATGGTGGCACTGGCGCGGCCCATATGAGATTCTTGAGTAGTAGGGTTCCACTCTAAATGTTTAAGGTTAAATTGAAACTGCCCCTTTTCATCTTTTTGGCCACCATAATTATAATAAACAAAATGAATATTACCGTCAGGACTTTGCAGCGCATCAAAAAAAGGACTTTTTAATCCGTTACTATCAGGGCGTACTATTTTTTTCTTACTCCAACCTGAGGACAAACCTTCATCAATTATGTAGCCTGATTCGTTGGCTAATAAATCACTCCAATCGCTGCCAGGTAAAATGTAGCCGTCATTCAACGATGTATTGGTATCATCTAAACAAGCACTTAGGACACATGAGTGCAGCATCGCCAAAATTATTTTTCCAATATTGACTGACATATTAAAATTCATGGTTAATTACACTCCACGATTTATTAGCGTTTGTTTTTAGGAGCACATTAGGCTTCTTTGAAAGGGTATTATGAAGCCTATAAAGTGACATATAAGGCACCTAAAGAATCATTATTCTGTGTATTAAGTTATAGATGGATACAAAACACACACGTAGTAAATATGTCAGCATTCCTTAATGAGTAATATGTTAAAAATTTGTGCTTTAACAGACATAAAAAAGCCCCTTACGGGGCTGAAGCACTCGAAATATCTAGTCTTAATTTTACATTTAACGCTCTACGCGATAACGCATTAAAGCAGATTGTGACAACCACTTGATTAAGGATTTTACATTGTCATCTTGATTGAATTTTTCTTGTAAACCGGTTAGTTCTTCCTTGTTATAGGCATCACTCTTGTGCCCTGTTGCAAACCGTAAATAACTATCTGTAAAACATGACTTAGCCACTTCACTGGCACCTAAAAACTCTGTTAACTCGCGGGCATCTTCGTATTGGGCCAGTGTGTTGGCACTGTTATCTCGCAATGTACCGGTAACATCCAAAATGAGCTGTGTACTGCTGCCGTTATAATCTTGTTCGGTGGTTCGGTATTTTCCTGTTGCGTCAAATTGCTCTAACGATGAACCTGGCTCATTCATTAACTGGTGACACTCCCAACACTGCCCATTAGAGGCTGTTGGACCCGTAATGAAATCCCAACGCTCCCGTGTAGTAATAGGTGTTGCAGGTAAATTTATAGTCGCTGGATCTACTCCTGATGGCACCCCCATGGTATGGCACATTATATTTTCACGTATCATTTTTCCGCGTTTAACTAAAGAGGTGGCGGTAAAGTCAGAGTTCATAATTTGAGTAACCCCCTGATGCAGTAATCCGCCACGATTACGGTTGGTGGTGACTTTATGCACACTTTGGTTTGAATCGTTAATGCCGTAATGATTGGCTAAGGTTGCATTCACAAACGTGTAACCTGGGTTGAATAGTTTATTAAAAGAGGCATCGTCATCGTTTAACCAGTATGCAATAAACGCATCTTGCTCTTGATACATGGCATCAATAACCGCTTGTGACAAACCGGGCTTTTCGGTGGCTTGTTCGTAAGCATGCGTATAATACTTTACAAAAGAAGACATGTTTTTAGAAAACTTTTCGTCCTGCATCATGCTATCTACCACCACACCAATCGAGGCTTCATCACTTAACAACCCGCCTTGCGCCTTTTGTAAAAGAGCGTCATCCGGCGTGGTGCCCCAAATCATAAATGAGAGCGAACTGGCCATTTCATAATTGGTTAGCTGGTAAGCATTCTCGCTGTTATTCCACTCACCTAGTTCCATTTTGTATAAAAAATAAGGAGACATGAGCATGCTCGTCAACATCTCTCGGCTACTTTCATTGTTAAGACCTTGATAAGCCGAAAGCTCTTGAGCACTCAATGGATGGCGTAATACCTTAAGGCCTGCATTGGCCACTTGGCTTGTGCTACACGCAGCACTGCTGCATCCCAATAATGATAAATTTGCAGTAAGGGATACCTTTTCAGCTAGGGCCAAAAACTTCGCCATGCTTTCATACAAAACAACACCCGTATCCCCTTGGGTTGGGTACTTAAATGAACTGTCAAAAAACTGTTTTGGGATTTCATCATCACTTAACAATACGCCCGTTAAGTCATATACCGAGTTTTGGTATTCTTGAGGAGATAATAAGCGCACCCCTCTTACACCACGACCATTTGCCACCACGACAATTTCTTTTTGTAAGTCCCATGCACTTAACCATAAGTAATCGGCAGCCTTTTCTTGGCAATCAGCATCACAGCTACCTGTATTCATGGTATTTACTTTAATTAAAAAATCATCATAAGACCCAGCGCCCCACTTATTTATTACACGCACATCCATTAAGTTACCGCCAATACCACCGGCATTTGTATGACACCCAGTACATGCGCTTTCATATGCGGCTTGGTTAGCGCTAGTATCAACTGCTTCCTGTTCCACAATACTAACACTTGCACTTTGTGAGTAATTTGCCGTTCCTGCTTCGTTAAAGGGAGCTACACGATATTGATACTGATTCCCTTTACTAACTTGACTATCACTATAAGACTCTATGTTTTGGATTTGGGTTGATAGCAGGTTCCAGCCCGTATTATTGGCATTGCGCTCTATTTTAAAGCCAGTTTCATTGATCGAGGCATCTTGCCAAGAAATGTTTATATTCGTTTGATCACTGGCCAGCACTGCCAATACGTTGCTCACGACATTTGGAATAGTCTGGGTAGCAATAAGCGTTACACGCAAACTATTTTGCCAATCACTGCTGCCTTTGGCATTAAAAGCGGCTACTCGATACTGGTAATCATTACCTGATACAACGCTGGTATCCGTATACGCACTGACGTTTTGCGCTAACTCTGTTATCGCCATCCAGTTGTTGTCATTGATTTTACGCTCAACCTTAAAACCCACTTCGTTATCTGAGTTATCGCTGAAGGTCACTGTAAGTGAGGTAAGCCCAGCGTTCACTTGCGCACTGAGGCTACTTATTGGGCTGGGTATAGTTGTCTGACTGCCGCCACCGTTATCATTGCAACTATCACTAATTAAAGACCAAGCGTCCTGCCAGTTGCTGCCTGTACTTGGCGCGTAATGTAACGCTGAGTTACTAGAGCACCAGCCACCTATAATGCATTGATAAACGCCACCTAAATTAGTAACCTGCTGGCCAGCAGAATACGTTGTACCCGCCACATATTGCGGAGCGGTGTCGGTACACGATACGGGGTCTTCCACAATGGGCACCAACACACTGTTTGATGACACAGCAGTGGAGCTCCCCTCTGCATTGAACGCACTAATGCGATATTGGTAACTTACACCTTCAACAATGGTGAGGTTATTATAGTTAGAAGTATTCATGGCCAGTACAGCTAATTGAATAAACGCACCGCCGTTTTCAGAACGCTCTAAGGTAAAACCCTCTTCGTTATCTGACAGGTCATTCCAAGTAAGTTGTAATGCAACATCACTTAATGAAGCCACTAAATTTGTAGGGGCTGCCGGTTTACTCGCAACGACATTTAGTGGCACATTGACACTATTGGCAGTGGCATACTGACTTATATTTTCCCCAATAAAACTGCGTACCCGATAATTGTAGGTGCTGCCTTGAACAATATTCATATCCACATATATGCTAACGTTAGCTGCCGTCATCGCGATGGTGGACCAAGCATTATTATTAACTTGTCGCTCAAGGGTAAAACCCTCTTCGTTATTTGAATTATCATTCCAAAACACATTTATAATGTCGCGACTAGCCGCTAATGAGGCGGTAATTCCAGTGGGAACGTTTGGTATAGTCTTGATAGAGTCAGTATTTGGATCAGTAACCGAGCCATTAGCGCTGGATGTTTCACCATAATAATTGTCAAAATTTACTTTGGCATACGCCAGTACTTTATCTGCACACTCGCTATCGCAGCTTGCTACACTGCCTAATGGCATATAGGTGGCGATGTATTCGACCATTGCATTATCATCTTGAATACTAGAGCCTGGGATAAAGAATTCAGTGAACGCGCCACCCTCACCTTTAGCACCATGGCAGCTAGTACATTGCTGAGTATAAAGATCGGCGCCGGCACTGATTTTGGCTTGTTCTGCATTGTCAATTTCGGTGTTAGGGTCTGTTCCTGTATCAGGGTTTGTTCCTGTGTCAGGGTCTGTTCCTGTGTCAGGGTCTGTTCCTGTGTCAGGGTCTGTTCCTGTATCAGGGTCTGTTCCTGTGTCAGGGTCTGTTCCTGTGTCAGGATCGCTACCTGAGTCTGTTTGCTCTAAAAACTCGGTAGCACTATAAGCAAATACCGCCTCAGAACAGGCTTGACCACAGGCTTGTGTTTGTCCAATAGGCATAAAATCACGGATAAATTCAACATATTGCTGGGCACTTTTAAGCGGACTATTCTCTAAAAATACAGGGCCATACTCTCCCACATTATCTTTATCGCCATGACATGACAGGCATTGAGCTTCATATACATTGCTGCCAAGGGATATTTGGTCGGTGTCATAGTCCGTTTGAATGCCGCTAATACCTGCTGTAATCTGCCCCATTTGACCTGTTTGAGCATCGCTAGTGGTTTCACTACCAGGCAAACAACCCGTCACCCAAAGCAGGGGTAAAACAACAAACGTTGTTTTTAGACATTGTCGAAATTTCATGATGCTTCCCAGTAAAAACAGTTATGGGGCTATTTTGCATTTTTTTGACCTTTTATATGATTGCCCCTTGGGTCGAGATACCTACGTCCAAAGTGATAGAGGCCCTGCGTTCCCAATTAAATAAGGACTGCCATTGAAGCTTAGCAGCTCATATGGACTGGGTTAGGCCTATAAAATGAACGGTTTATCTATGGATATATGAACTTATTTAAAGGAATAGCCCAATAACCGATTAAATTATAACTTAGGTCCAATAGGCTAAATTTGTGACTCAGCGCAAACTAAGCTTACATATTTAATAGGACTTACTCATGGGCGCACTTCATCAATTTGAAAAAACCAGTATGACTCCTGCCAAAATGGTAAGGGTAAAGAATTACCAAACGACTCAGAATAATTTGCAAGCCAGTAATAACAACAGTACATCCGGCACTGATCACCAAGATATCATGCAAGAAGCCAATGAACGTTTAAACCTTGAAGTGCAACGCCTTAAAAAGGCCTTATTTGACGCTAATAAAACTGAGCAGGTAAATCCAGGCAACCTCGAAGCAGATAAAAAAGCCATAGCAGAAAAATACGCTGGCAAATACGCCGCCAAAATTAGGCAGCTAGAAACACAATGTAAAGCCGAAGCCAAAAAGAATAAAGTATTAAGCATTAAAATGGCAAAACTTGAAGGCCTGCTAGACGACGTCTATGAAACAGAGCAACAAAACACGCTTGAATCTGATGATATTAAAAGTATCAAAAAAATTAACCAACAATTAGAGTCATTACTAAGCAAACTAAAAGTTTAAGAAAACGCTTAGTTTGTGGCGTTACTAGAAACATTATTACGTCCAGACTCTTTACCTTGATAAAGTAGATCATCGGCTCGTTTCAATAATGCATTCAAATCCGCATCACTTGGTTGTAGCTGCGCGACTCCAATGCTTACCGTCGACTGACAATTCTGTTCTTTAATGGTATTGCCCACAATTTGCCAAGACGCTCTAAAGCGATCCAGTAAACCTACGACTGCATCCATAGGTGTATCTACCAACAATATAACAAACTCTTCTCCGCCAAAGCGGGCAACTACATCTTGCTCCCTAAGTGTCTCTTCACACGTTTTTGAAAACTGTATTAACACTTCATCACCAAAGTCATGGCCATAGGTGTCATTAAGTTTCTTAAAGAAGTCTAAGTCGCACATGGCCAGTGCCAAAGGGGTGTTAAATTCGCGGGCTTTATTGAATTCCTCTTGAGCACGAACATCAAAACCACGGCGATTTAATAAGCTTGTGAGTGGATCGGTATTACTGGCTTTTTCAAGCTCTAATTCGCGATTTTTAAGCTTGGTAATATCCCTTAAATACAACATCACTGAGGGTGAGCCTAAAAAATCAATTTTACTGCAAGACACTGACAACCATAAATTACGTTTGGCTAACGCCCGAGAATGCGCTGCCTCAACCATATAGCTGCTGCGGCTATCATCATCAATAAAGTCAATTAATGGTTTATATTCAATAAACTCATCCATATCAAAATATATGGGGATTTTATCCTTAGATATATTCAATAATTTTTCAGCAGCACTATTTAAGTATTCAAGTTTTTTGCGATCGCCATTTTCAAAAATTACCACGGGGTCTATTGCGTTATCCAATACGTTGGTCCCCACTGATAGCAAACTACCCGCCACCATACTAGAGGTATAAGCTTTAGCGGCACTGCGTAATTTTTCGGGAACAAAGAATTCACCTTCAACGATCTTACTTAACGCCGACTTCACTTCACTGGAAGCGTAACTTTTAGGCAGGAAACCGTTGGCACCAGCAACTAATGCCTCAACCGCCAAATCTTGGCTTTCATGGCCTGACATAAGGATCACACGACAATGTAAATGAGTATCCTTTAGCTCTCTGACCAACTGTAAACCATTGCCATCGGGTAAATTAAAGTCAACAAGAATCAGCTCTATATCACTGTGGGTACGCACGTATTCCATGCCCCCCTCTAACGTACCCTCTTCATGTATGTCAAAGCCCAAAGACATCTGGCCCAACAAAGCACCTAGGCCCATTCGGAACATTTCATGATCATCAACAATTAAAGTTTTCATTATCTGTCTTCAGCTAAAGAATTAGGCCTTTATCACGGGCAGCATTAATGGCCTGAGTGCGATTAGTAACCGTCAGCTCTTCAAAAATGGCAGTAATATGGGTTTTGACCGTTCCCACCGAAATATTAAGGTTATCAGCAATTTGTTTGTTGGCTTGACCTTCAGCCATGGATTTAAGTACATCAAGTTGGCGCGGGGTTAATCTAGATAAGGATTTATCCGTTTTTACATTGGCTTTGTTTAACAAATCCATGGGGAAATACTGGCTGCCCGCCAGGATAATTTGAACCGCACTAAAAATTACTTCATTGGCTGAGCTTTTAGGGATAAAACCACTGGCCCCTTTTTCCATAATGGCCGATATAATGGCTGGATCTTCATTGCCACTAATCACACAGATTTTAATATTAGGGTAACGCTCAAGGGCTGTATAAATGAAGCTTAAACCTTCATTTCCTGGGATATTAATATCCAGCAATGCCAATTTAAGGTCCTTTTCACGCTCCATGAACTCTAAGGCACCTTTTGCATCCTCGCACTCCAGTACTTCACTGCCTTCTATTTTTTGCTCAATAGCGGCTTTCAGCCCTAAGCGAAATAGACCGTGATCGTCCGCGATCAGTAATTTCATACAATTAACCCTTTACGAATCTGAGATGCCTTACTTAGTAGTATAGATAAGGAATATAAAACAGCGGTTTTATCCCGTCATTTTGTTTAATAAGTATCAGCTATATCGAAGCCCCTCTTTAATAACCATATTTTATTCGTGCCAATGGCATATTCAAATACAACTTAAGTCATATATGGCAAAAACAGATACCACGTAAAATGGGTCGTACTTAAGGGAAGTCACTATGATCGAATCTAATTTTGTACAGCTGGATGAAACGTTTCAAGTCATTAACTCACTGGACTTTGACGTATCCGAGCTTCCTATTTTAGTTGCTGCAATCAATCAGTGTTTTGATGATGTAGATTTCACCTACAAAAAACTATCGATCCTCATTAAAAAAGATATGCAGCTTAGTGCGCTCATCTTTAAATTAGTAAATTCGGGTGTATACCGTCGCCCATCAACCATTACTAATTTAGACAGTGCCTTAATGTTACTGGGTGTGAAAATGATCCGTAACTTAATATTCAGCCATAAACTTAAGGCTTTATTAGGCAAACACAATCCAGACATGCAAGCCTCTTTAAGTAAACGCTGGATATTCACACTGCACCATGCTGCATGCACTATGGAATTAGCAAAAGCGCTTTACCTTGATAAACCTGAAGAGATGTTTTTAGCAGTAATATTCAGCGACATTGCTGCCTTTTTGCTGGCTGATAAACTCAGTAAAAAAGACATTCGTATAAATGAAGACGAGTTTTATAAAAAGTGTGATGAGTACAAATATCATTATGCTCAAAAAGCCCTCACCAACTGGAATTTCAACCCTAGAATCATCGAAATGATCACCGATTCTGAACGTAAAACACCCAACTTAAGCGAAATGGATGTTATTCAACTGGCGTACATTCACATGAAAGGCAATAAAATTATTACAGAGCAAGATTCCTTTAAAAAATTACCTGTATCGGCTCAACTTTCTTATGGCCGACAAAAACTATTAATTTTAAAAGATAAAGAACAAGACATAAAAAAGATGGTGGCAAGCTTAATATAAAAGAAAACTTAAGGATGCAATTTTGTGCTTAGCAACTCTTGCCTGTATTCTCTAGGCCCCATATTAAACCAACCTTGAAAGCTTCTAGAAAAAGCAGACTGCTCGGCATATCCTAACAATACGGCTACTTGCCCCAAAGACAAACCCTCTTGTGTCATAAATTGAAGCGACATTTCTTTACGTACTTCGTCTTTTACTTTTACAAAACTGGTATGTTCGACTGCAAGTCGTCTATGTAATGTTCGCACTTGCATGCCCAAAGCTCGCGAAACGGATTGATTGGTGCATTGATTCGCCATTAACAGCGGCTTAATAAGTGCCCTAACCTTTTCTTTGAGTTGCAATTCATCGTTTGAAAAATGCTTTTGTAAATATTCATAGGCTAGGTCACCCAAGCGATTATCTTGGTGCCTTACCGGCAACATCAAATCTTGTTTGTTTATCTCAAGCCCTGCGACCGCCTGCTGGAAATTTACCTGACAGGGAAATATTCCTCTATACGCATAGTCAGTAGCACCTTGATCATGCGGAAAATACACCCCTAAAGGTTTACTGCGCCCTTCACTTAAATAGGAAATAGTTTGATACGCTATGCCTAGGTTTAACTCCATCGTCTGCCGACACTTAGGCAAAGGGGTTAATGATATTTCTAGGCTGAATAGCAGTCTATTAGTTTGCGGAAGATCGTTTAGACGAAGAGTAATACCTGGGCTGTAAACATGCATGAACTGCATGACACGCTGCAATACTTGAGCGAGGTTGCCCCCTTGCTGTGCAGCTATTGCGATGGGGCCCAACACACTAAAATCTTGGCACGTTGAAAATCTAAGCCCAAAGTCATCACACTGCAATTGCTCGCTGGTATCCTCTAATAAAGCAATAAAATCACGATAGGAAATCATTGCTCCTGCCTGATTTAAAATGTCGGGCATAAAATGTCGAGCGGCCAACAAAGCTTCGGGGTCTCCTCCAAGCTCTTGAACGAGTTCTGAATAGCCCCTAAGCGCTTCGCTGCGGATTAATTGTGTCATCATGCCCTCTTTATAACCACAAAAGCATAACGGTCATGTCCGAAAATGACAAGTTTCAATTGTTGGCAGGACGCAATTGAGTTATCTGTTTTAAAACAGGGTATGAGGGATGAACACCCTATAAAAGTGCGTTAAATACCAAGCAATTCATTAAACAACAAGTGCAACTTGATTACGTCTTACAACGTGCCTGAAAGATAAGGTACTGAATGTCAGTTGCCGTCCAAACAAGCTTTGGCATCACTTTTCGCAGCCAAGACCTTTGCCAACTTTCCCGCCGCTGGACAAATGTGGGTTTAATGGCCAATGCCGCTAGATCGGCCAGATACGGCATAATGGCTGATTGAGGGTCTGTCATACTGACATTAAAACGTTTTTCTATGTAGTCAACTTGCTCTGAGGCAAGATTTTCAGCAATTTGGCCACATATACGGGCTTTGGCTGACGCCATTAATCGCGGTAATGATGACAAGCCCACTACAACATATTCATATGCGTCCATGGCTTGTTTGTGACTATTTATACTATTTGCAAACAATATGGCCTGCCCTTGCGAAATAATCCCAGGCGCGCCGATATTTATAGAGGTAATATCACCTGAAAATGACTCAAGGCCAGCCACTACCAACACCTTAATGCCCAATTCACGCTCTTGATCCTGAACCCAAACCTTTACCTGGCGTACATGTTCATCATCGGCCAAACCGGGTGAGAATTGCTCATTGGCGGCTGGGCGGGCGTTTAACTTAATAAAGTCCTGCTTAATACTGTCGATACTGAGGTCAATCCTTGGCGTATGTGACTTTAACAGTGCGCTATCCATGAAAACCCTCCTTAAATTAACGAATACTAGTCATTTTGCGCTGCTGCGCTTTAAAGAACAAAGCACCCGTTTTAATAGTGTGACCCACTTCATGCCATTTTCTTAGTTTGCAACGAATATGATCACTGCAACACATAAGTTGTTTGCTGGCCCAATATATCTAATTAAGTCTATGCTTTATTGATGGAGGCCTTATGAACTTAAAAACTCTATTTTGGCTGGCGGCTCTCTTTTATACATTTGTAATTGGGGGAAGTTTGCTGCTGTATCGCTTGTATATTGTATTTCCCGCTATTGAGGAAGCCACTGTTGATGCGCGCATGCAAAATATCAGGGTTATGAACGCAAGCTACATACATGAACGAGAGAGCCTAATGAATTTAAATCGCGATTGGGCAAAGTGGAACGACACCTTTGAATTTGTAGATAATATTAACCCCGCTTATATTAGTGAAAATATAGAGGGCAATAATTTTGAAGATTTTGATATTGATACTTTTGCCATAATCAATATGAAGGGGGAAACCCTGTATGCCATCAATAAGGAAAACGACACCTTCACAAAGGTTAAGCACATCCAAGAAATCAGTGACGATCTAGATATTGATCACATAATTAATAAAGATGCTCATCACGGCATCATTAGAGTGCTGGACAAATACGCTATTTACGTCAGTCACCATATTCAAGACAGCCGGCAAATCCATCCCCCTAATGGGGCCTTGATTTATATGAGGGTTTTAACACCCGAATTCTTTAATCGAATTAAGTTAATCTCAAATGTTTCAGTTAATATTGAGGCTCCTAACAACACCTCTGACGCTGCTTACCCACATTTTGACAACTTTAAAGTTACCGATATTCAAGACAACTATTATTTTCACTTTACCAATGCCCGCGGTGACATTATTGGTCAGTCTAAGGTGTCATTCCCTATTGAAAGCACACCTAAAGCCTTTGACCGTCAAACTCTAGTGAGTATCTTGGTTTTACTTACGTTACCGCTATTTTTAAGTGGCTTAACTAACTTTCTTGTTTTAAGACCAGGAATAGAAATTTCCAACAAAATCCATCTAATGAAATTAAGTGGCAATGTATTTCATTTAACCCAGAAAAGTTACATTAAAGAAGTGGACGATTTTTTAAACACGTTTAATTCTTTGGTCGATAAAATTAACAGTTATCAGAAAAAACTCGTTAAGGATTCAAACACAGATGGCCTTACCGGCATTTATAATCGTAAGTATTTTGATTTAGAATACGATAATGCTTGGCGAATAAGTACACGATCGGGAGGGCCACTAAGTATTATTATGATGGACATAGATTTTTTTAAAAAATACAACGATCACTATGGCCATCTTCAAGGGGATATTGCTCTTAAAGAAGTCGCCGCCACTTTAAGCCAAGTAACAAGACGTGCAGAAGATACCCTTGCTCGTTACGGTGGAGAGGAGTTCGTGATGATCTCTCATGCCAAAAACAAACAACAGCTGAAAGAGATTCTAAGCATAATTTTAAAGTCCGTATCAACGCTTAATATTGAACATAAAAAATCAAGTGCCTCTAACATTCTTACCATTAGCTGCGGAGCGTGTTTTATAGGGGATAATCATGCTGAAATGAAAGATTCAAAATTAATAGCTTTAAATGCTGCAGACGAAGCCCTGTACCAAGCCAAAGAAAATGGCCGTAATCAGTTCTCTATCTGCACCCTTGATGACTCTGAAACACCCTTGCGATCTAGTTAAACCTAAAAATGGAGAGCTGATCCAACAAAAACAGCAAGGGTCATCCTTTTAAGCTTTAGCGCTGGCACGTGATTTAATGTTTTGATACCAGCGTAAAAGATGCACATGATCATCCTCTATGCGCACTTTAACAACACGAGCAAATTCAATGGCTGTAAATGCCGTTATATCGGCCACCGAAAACGCCTCGCCAGCAATATACTGATTATTTTTAAGGTGATCGTTAAGAAATACCATAAAGACCTTGGCTTGCTTAAGGCATTCCTCACCCCATTCTTTAATTGGGTTCATACGATCAGAAAAATAGCCGGTACTGTGCTGAAATCCCATACCAACAATGTTCATAAAACTAATCTCACAACGTCGCTGCCACATTTCGATATTGGCTTGCTCAAATGGGCTTGCCCCCATCAGTGGGTTTTCAGGGTTCAAGGCTTCAAAATAACGGCAAATAGCCATAGATTCGGAAATACATTCATTGTTGTCTAATTCTAGAACGGGAATTTTTGCTAAGGGGTTTTTTTTGCGAAACTCGCTGCTGATATTGTCGCCGCTTTTGAGTCCCACATGTACATACTCAATGCCACTGACACCTTTTTCGGCTAAAAACATGCGAACTCGGCGAGCATTGGGTGCGGTACTTTCTTCATAAATTTTCATAACACAGATACTTTTTTATTTTTAAAGACGACCTTAAGTTACGTCCCACACGGCTTAAGGTCAACCTTACAGTGTTTAGTTACAGGTGCACTTAGGCCTGAAGGTGGCGACTAAATGGCGGCAAGCCGTTAAGCAACATGCTGCCATAACGTTTACTGACAATGCGTTTATCCAAAATGGTTATTTTTCCGGTGTCGGTTTCCGTACGAATTAAACGACCACAGGCCTGTATTAAGCGCACTCCTGCATCGGGTACTGACATTTCCATAAATGGGTTACGCCCCTTGCTTTCTAGCCACTCCGCCAACGTCGCGTCAACAGGGTCGTCAGGCACTGAAAAGGGTAAACGCACGATCACTACATGCTGCAATAACTTTCCAGGCAAATCGATCCCTTCCGAAAAACTGGCTAAACCAAAAAGAATACTGTCTTTTTCGGCCTCAATTTTTTCTTTATGCAGGCGAATGACTTCCTGCTTAGAATGCTCATCCTGAGTCATTACATGCTTTTTAAAGTGCTCAGGCAACAACGCTTTAGTATCATTCATGACACGACGACTGGTAAACAAAACCAAAGAGCTTTCTTTAAGAATTAAGTTGTCTGCTAAGGCGTCCGCTACTTTCTGTGCATACTCGGGTCCGCTGCTAGGCTCAATGGCACTTTTGGGTACAACCACAGCTCCTAAATTAGCATAGTCAAAGGGGCTTTCTATTATTTCAGTATGATTATCACGAGCGATACCTGATTTCATTCTAAAACGATCAAATTTGCCAACAGCCGTAAGGGTCGCTGACGTTACCACAGCGGCATAACAGCGGCTCCATAAATTTTTAGCCAATAGTTCAGCCGCCATAATAGGACTTGAATACAGTCCAATATCATCTTCGCTGTCGGTATAAATGCGCTCTAACCAGCGTGCAACCGGCACTTGATCTTCAAAGTCTTTAGTAGCAAAACTTAACCATAACATCCCTGCACTTTCTAAACGGGCAAGCAATAAGCCCATAATTGGAAACCAGCGCTCGGCATCGCTTTGCTTGTACTCGCCATCGTCTTTACTGATGGACGCTTTTAAGGCCTCTACTATTTTATCCAGATATCCATATAAAGAATTATGCGACTTGTTTAAATCGATAGACAGTTCAACAAGCTCATCAGGGACTTGTCCCATGCGAAAACGATGCTGGTTATAACCCTCTTGGTCAGCTTGTTCACCTAAAAAATCCATAAGTAAGTGATTTACAAAACTGAGCTTAGAATTAATCTCGCCAATGCGCTCAGGCAAGGTCGTGACTATTTGCAACAAACCTACTGGCGTACCTGATTGTTTGCCTAAGGTATCAACGGCCTTGGATATTTGTTTTAGCAGGTTCTCTTCTTGACGCAGTTTAACCTGTGCTGAAAAGTGGTTAATGGCTTTATCAGGTAAATGATGGCCTTCATCAAACACGTAAATACTTTTACTGGGCTCAGGTAAAACCGCCCCACCACCCAAGTTTATGTCTGCCATCACTAAGTCATGATTAGCAACGATTACATCGGCATCCTCTAGGGCTTTTCGAGCCGTAAAAAACGGACAGGCATTAAAATGAGGACAACGACGATTACTGCATTCTCTGTGTGTTGCGGTCACCATGGACCAATCTTGATTTTCTATTTGTTCCGACCAATTATCGCGGTCTCCGTCCCATTTGCCTGATGTGAACTCATTAAGTAAATGACCAAACAACCCCTTTTGATCGGAGGACGCATCTTTACCACCAAACATATCCATAGAAGCATCCTGCATGCGTTGATCTTGCATTTCTTGATCAAGTTTATGCACACACAGATAACGTCCGCGACCTTTGGCCAGTGCGTAACGAAAATTTAAACCGCTGTTTTTAGCAACGTCCGGTATGTCCTTATTAACCAGCTGCTCTTGTAACGCCACCGTCGCGGTTGAAATAATGATCTTCTTTTCCAAATCCGCAGCAACGGGAATGGTAGATATTAAATATGCGAGTGTTTTACCGGTACCCGTGCCGGCTTCAACCACACAGACAGGGTTATCAGAGATGCGATTGCCATCGCCATCTTGTTTTACGGCACCTAATGTTCGGGCAATGGCCGCTATCATTTGACGCTGGCCACGCCTAGGGCGTAAATTCTTTTCTTTTAGAATTCGGCTGTAAGCCGTTTGAATAGTAGTTTTTGCTTCGTTACTTAACATGCTTGGAAGAGACCCACGACACACCTTTGGCCAGAGCGACATTACGCCCCGCCACATTAATGACAATTCCAGTATGGGTTATTTCCTGTAACACTACTTGAACGTTAATAAACATACCTTCGTTAAACGTTTGCTCGTTAATGACCACCGAGCGATATTCTGGCGCACTGGAAAAAATATGACTCTGTAAAGAAAGTGTGGGTATAAGGTTCAAAATTTCTTTAGGTAATTCAGCCAACTCATACACCTTAATATTTCCGGCCTCAATCTTTGTAGGTGATATAGCCCCCTGCGAAGGCTCATTAACCAAATGATCTGGTGGCACTGCAGGCATAGGCATCAAACCAGTCACAACCCTAGGCTCAGTGTCCACTTCCGTTAATGCAGTGTTAGGCATAAACAGTTTAATAAGCGTAATAATCAGGAACATAGATACGACAACAACCAGCCATGCGGGTAGATTGGCTGACACCTTTGCTGTCGGTAAGGATGTCACCCCACCCCCTGATTGAGCTTTTCTTTCCAGCTCCGCTTTCTTTAAAGCCTCTAAAAGGTATGACATTATTGGGCCTCACTATTTTTTTGCTGCCATAACGTCAAACTAATAAGCGTTTGTTTGCCTAATATGCCATCCACCAATAAACCGTGGCGCTTTTGAAATTGTTTGACTTGCTCAACAAGGAGTACATCGTAAAAAGCAGGCGTTGTGTTGTCACCTACGTCAGGTTTAATCACTTGCCAACTAGAAAAGTCTTCACTAATTTCTGAATTCAAGTCTGTCTTAGACAATATATTTCGAGCCCATGTTACTCCCTCATGATAATTTCCAGGCTTAATTAGCTCCGTACTATTAAAAGGTGCTAACCACTGAATTCGACTGAGTACTAAACCATCAGCGCCAGTGACTGCCTGCCTTTTTTGCCAGCGGCCTTGGGTCAATACAAAAACATCACTTTGACTGTAGGGTATAAGGGATTGAGGCAACAGGCCCTGCCAACAATTATCCGCTTGGATACACGACACAGAATCGTCACCAGTTATCTTAGTGATAACGGTCTGCTGCACACTGGCGTAAAGTTCAGATACTTTTTGATTGTTGCTAACGGTCATTAAGTCGTTTACTACAAACATCGAGATTGCAATGACTAGTAAGGCCAACAGGCTATATTTAATAAAATTAGACGGGGCCTTAGGCAATACCTCTTTTGCCGCCTGCAAAACCATCCCCAAAGACACTTGTGGACGATTTAAAGCATAACACCCCATTAAGCTGCGATCGGCTAACAGGTTAATCAAACGGGGAATGCCCTTGCTTAACCTTTTAAGGGCAAGTAGGGCTGGCATTGAAAACAAATGGCGCTCACTGCCCGCCACGTGCAGGCGATGCTGAACATACTTACTTAGTTGAGAAAACGTTAGCGGCTGTAAATGAAAACGCGCGGTAAATCGCTGGTTCAATTGCCTAAGTTCAAAGCGCTGTAATCGTTGATTTAACTCAGGCTGTCCTAGCAGAATGATCTGCAATAACTTATCGCTATGAGTCTCTAAATTTGTAAGCAGGCGGATAAGCTCCAGTACATCTGTATCTAGATGCTGTGCTTCGTCAATAACTAAAAGGCTATAACCCCCTTGTGCGTAAACGGCTAACAAGAACTCTGTGATTGAGGCTATTAACTCTGACTCTTTGGCACTGGGTTCTACCGTAACGTTGAATTCTTTACAAATAAGCTGCAACAGCTCTAATCGATCTAATTGAGGGTGCAGTATTAACGCAACCTCAGTATCACTGGGAATTGATTTTAACAGGTGTTTGCATAGCGTGGTTTTACCCGTACCCACTTCGCCAGTTAATAGGATGAACCCACCACGATGCAGCATGCCATACTCAAGCACAGCCAAAGCTTCATGATACTGCCCATGAGCGTACAAAAAGTCAGGATTTGGGGCAATGGAGAAAGGCCGCTGTTGCAAAGAAAAATAGTTTTCGTAAATCATAAAATGGGCCAGTTTATATCCAGCGACACCTGTAGGTACTTTGAGTTAGACAAGGCAAGTTGATCAGATGCCAATTTTAAGCGCACCATATCAGATTCATAAGACAAATGGATAGCATGGTTAAGTATATCGAGACCTAGATTTACTCCTGATTGTTTAATACCCAACAACACACTGTCATATCGAGCCCACTGATTAAGGCGCCCGTAAACGGATAAGCCCGATTTAAACGATTTTTCTAAATGAAATTCACTGCTAACCGGTAATACCTGGGTTTGAATTATACGGGATTCTTTTACGGTGCAATCTGCTTCATTAACTATTCCGATTTTTGCAAGACACCCATGGTCATGGTTAATTGCTGACCAATAAAATCGGTGCCATACATCTTGCCACGTGGCCTGCATATTGATGCCATCCTGAAGCTCAGCCAATAACTGCAGATCAAAGCTGTGACCCCAACCAGAGACTGTAAGATTACTACCATTTACTAGCTTATTCTCGTCATAGCTATAGTTGAGATCGAAGTGGTAACTAGGTTCACCATCTTCAGCCACACTACCGACGCCCGTAAACAGCCCGTATTGGACCTGCTCTGGCTGTAAAACATGTCCTGTAATTTTTAACCCGAGACCATGCGATAACGGTATAAAATATTGAGTAAAGAAACTACGGCTGGTGACGGCATTAACCGTTAACCACAATGGGTATGAGCCTTGTGCCAATCCAGTATTTTCAAGCTTTTTATAAAATTGAGCGGTCTGTTCACTGAAGTGCAATAGGTAATCAAGGCGTTTTTCAGCCCCAAATGACCATGTATTGTTTATGTGGTATTCAATACCTGCACGGGCTTTAGCCTGTGCGTATGTGCCACGCCCTGCCGTTGCCCAATTTGAATCTAATTTATCTACGGCAATAACAGGGCTTACGGCGATGGCACTGCTGTAAATATGCAGCTGCCCCGTATTGGCGCCACATACTATGGGCGATCCCATAAAACATGCAGCAAATGACAGCCCCCTACAAAGAGTAATAATATTAATTATAAAAGCTGCCAAGTGTCATTTGAATAACGAATGACATACACCGGATTCTCATTGCTGCCCTCATTACTTATGGTGGCCACTAAGGAGCCTGCATAACGAATAAAACCAACGGGGTCTTCATTATCAAAGGTTTTATCAAAGGCTTTCAACGCCAGTGTTATACTGCCATCCTGCACATAATAGGTTAACTCATCGCTTGATTCACCACCCTGTTTCCCCATAGTAAACCACAACGTATGATCACCTACTGGCGCTAAATCGGTAAAACTCAAGCCAATCAAGTTCGCATTGCCTAGATAATTGTGAGTAAGCGATACACTAAGGCTAACATTATCTTCATCTAATATTTGACCCAGCACATTAAAAAACGCAACGGGTCGCTCGCTGTCATCGTCATCTTTAAAGCGCGTGAAAACTCTTACATTTAAGCTATCAATACCCAGTGTTATGGGTTTTAAAAAACTTAAGTTATATGAAACTTCAGGCTCAATCGTTGTGCCGTTGTAATCTATATCATAGATGCCCGCACCATCTATAGTTACATTCTGAATGCACTCATTTGCTTGGAAGTATTCAAAAATTGCACGCACGCTGCTTTGTGTTTCGCCAAATGTGTCACCACAACCTAGTGAACTCACTACTTGAGCGTCAAAACATCCCCATTTTCCCGAGACCTTTAGGCACTGACGGGCCATTTGAACACTGCTTGTGCCAGATTCAGTCCAAATTGCCCAGGCTGTCATTCCACCTGGGTATTCAAGAGCACCCAGCCCATTAAATTGTTGAGTCTCATTAAGGTTTAAGATGGTTTGTAAGCTGCCCTCTAAAGCTGAATAGTTAAAAGTTTCAACGTACTCTAACGTTATCTGCATAGCTTTTTTAACATCAATATCGCTACTGGGTTGTAAAAAACCTGCCAGTTGAGACGTGGTGTAATCGACACTGCCCGTTTCGCTAAGCGGATTAAACTGGCTAAATTGACTAAAAGCTTCAACATCTAATGCAAAATCAAGATCTGGAAATATTTCATCGTCGGCTCCGGTGTAAAAGCTAAATGCATTTTTGCTTATCAGTGTAACGGCAAACTCAATAGACTCTGCGCTGTCACCGACCCCGTATTGAATTTTCCCAGGAATATCCATCTCAAAAATATTAAAGTGTTTGGGTTTTTCAATTAACGCATCATTTACTGCCACCAATGTAAGTTTAAAATTTTCACCTACATAGGCTAAATCTTGATATTCGCCCACCGCGTCCGCTTTTTTAGCCTGCACATTAAGTTCGGGGAAGCTTAAATCGATAGTAGTGACATCTGGTTTCCCGTCAGCTGTTACAGTCCCAGACAAGCCAAACAAAATATTGGGTGTACTTGAACTGCTCACTATTACTTGCGACAGCCCGAGAGCCGTTTCAACTTTAAGGGTTTCATTAAATGTGAAGGTGGTGGCCTCTACGCCATCACTAGAACTGTCGTGAAAACTGCCGCTCATGAATAATTTTGGGTATAAATTTTCTCCCAAATCATAATTTAAAGTAAACACACCCGTTTCAACATCAAATACAACGTTATCTTTGTATTCATAACCTGGGGTTGTATCGCAGTTATCTTGATGGGTAGGACACATTAACGAGTAATAAACAAATTCAGAAATGGGTCTAAACATACCCTGCACATCAGGCTCTAATTGCAGCTGAAATAACGCCAATTTTTCACTCATTAAGTGAAACTCTTCCGTCATCACGGTACTGCCCGCATCATCAAAGAAACTGGTGTAGTTTTTATCCTCTAGATCCGCGACCCAAAGTTGAACCTTGGCCACTAAGTCTCTGGCCAGCGCTACTTTTTCATCCAATAGCTGCTCACCTTCTACTACAGGGTAATCACTGCCACTGCACGTAGTGAGATTTGCCAATAAAGCACTGCAGGCTGCGCCATTTAATATGCCGTCAAAGGCTTTACTTGCAGTGAGTAGATTACTATCCGTCTCGATACTTGACACATTTAAAGCGGAAGCAAACAAACTTTCTAAATCAAATTCTTTAGTGGCATCAGTAACGGGATCTGCACTTAATAATTGACCGGAATGACTTAAAAAAGATTCTAACCACCAATTTAATGTGTCCTTTAAGCTTTCGTCTCGTTGCTTTGAAAATAGTGGCCACGTCGCCACCAACAAACCATGCTTATTGTGCTCAATTTGCTGAATAGAGTCCGCTGACGAAACACTTGCTAAGGGAGTCCAAAAAGGCGTTTGTACGTGAAAACTACTACTTAAAGAAAATAATTTTTGCACTCGGCTGTTGGCTTCATGAATGCTTTGCGCTGTTAACATGCCATTAATATAGTCACTGGTATCACATGAACTATTATCACAGGCAAGTCCATCGCTAACAAATTCGCTCAGGGCTAACTTTGCCGATAAGTGAGTGACAGGGGTAATGGAGAGGATATCGTTGTTTTCTATTTGATTAACACCCCCCCACATTTCAAAACCCTCTGAAATTGCATAGGTCTCATTAAAGGCAATCGCTTCTCCCGCACCACCACGACATCCGCCTAAACTATCGGCAATATCACAGCGTAATAGGCTCGCTGGCACGGTGAATGTCTGGCCAAATGTATATGCCTTACCATCACCATCACTACAGCTGCCTACATTTGAGGGAATCTCACAGGTAACCTGTGTACTGGCCTCGTTGTATGTGGCTACCAGTAAGTACGCGCTGGTATACGCGCCTTGCACTAAACCTTCAAACTGACCATCACTGTCGGTGACGTATATATTGCCTAAAAGTTTACCTTCGGAATCTCGATTGGGCTGGCCATTACTATCAATACCCACCGCTTGAATTTGTACATTTTTAGCGTGACCGGCAACCTTGCCCGTGAAGCTAATATTAGGGATACCCCCCACGCCATTTAAAACCGTATTTTCACAACCAGCGAGCCCCATGCCGAATAGCAAGGGTATGAGAATTAAAAATTTCATGTAGCAACCATTTATTATTATCAGTGCAACCGATCTGAGCCGATTTTTGCAATTTATTACACACTAAGCTTTTATCTGTCATGCAAATGACAAACGTACATAGATAACGACACGCAATACGTTTATTAGTTCATTCTAACGCTAATCGCGCCGACTCCTCAGCAATCAATTTACGCATCCATTGATGAGGTGGATTATGATGCAACAACGGGCTCCAAGCCATTTTTAATTCAAACGGAGGAATTTTAAAAGGTGGGTCAACTAACATTAAATCCCCGGAAAGGGCCTGCATTCTCGCTATTTTGGTGGGCAAGGTCGCCACAAGATCGTTGTTTAAGGCCAGTAAAGCCGGCATTTGATAGTGGCGCGTAAAGACACTGATTTTACGCTTGTGCCCAGCCAATGCTAGGGCTTCATCTACCCAGCCCAATTGGACCGCCTTATCTTTAGATGGATTAACCCCAGTACCCACACCCATACCGGTTTTACTCACCCAAATATGATTAGAATTTAAATACGCCGCTAAATCGTAATTTTGTAGCAATTCATTTTTAGGGTTCACCAAGCACGAAAATCCGTCATTCCAGAGGGTTTTTTGATGGAAAGATTGTGGCAGCTCATCAAAGCGATTTATTGCCATGTCCACTTTACCCTGCTCTACATCCTTATAGGTCACATCAGATGGCGTTAAAAAATCCAACACCACACCAGGGGCCTCACGGCGTAACCGCTTAACGATGGCTGGAACTAAAGTCGCTTCTGCATAATCACTGACCATTATACGGTACATGCGATTAGAATCAGCCGAATTGAATGCCCCTGTGGGCTGTACGGCCGCATCTACCTCTGCCAGTATATTTCTCACCATGGGCTGCAAAGCAATGGCGCGTTCTGTGGCGCTCATGCCGTCACTGGTGCGCACCAAAACGGGGTCATCAAACAATACTCGCAGTCTTTTTAAGCCGTTACTCACATCCAAATAAATCAGCAAGTTTAAATCGAACTTTTCCACATTCACCCCGTGAATACCCAATATAATATCTATAGATTAGAGAAATTATCATAAAAGTCGTATGATTCGCACGTTATTTAGAGGCACGCCTCCGTATTACCGCTATATTTATTTGCGACAATACGATAATTAATCACTCTTTTTAAGGATTGGACATATGTCAGCTATTCAAGACGACATCAAATCTATCGCTGCTGCTCAAGAAGCCGCTACTTATTCTTGGGACATTACCCCTGAATCAGCAGCTCGCATGCGTGCTCAAAACAAATTTAAAACTGGCCTAGACATCGCTCAGTACACTGCAGATGTTATGCGTGCTGACATGGCGGCTTTCGACGCTGACAAGACTAAGTACACTCAGTCTTTAGGTTGCTGGCACGGTTTTGTAGGTCAGCAAAAACTGATCTCTATCAAAAAGCACTTCGG